>Ga0123354_10008322_pt1 | contig 15752 bp, 9 predicted proteins | sample TergutLab28metaG_2_FD_97872 | JGI IMG/M metagenome (GOLD analysis project Ga0123354, IMG submission 97872) | Labiotermes labralis P4 segment gut microbial communities from Petit-Saut dam, French Guiana - Lab288 P4 | ecosystem: Host-associated > Arthropoda: Insects > Digestive system > Gut ...
ACACACACACACACACTCGGTAGGACGTCTCTGGACGAGGGATTGGCCCGTCGCAGAGATCTCTACCTGAAAGCACACAACATTCACAATGAACAAAACATCCATGCCTCCGGCGGGATTCGAAGCCGCAATTCCAGCAAGCGGGCGGCTGCAGACCCACGCCTTAGACAGCGCGAACACTGGGGTCGGCCTCTGCTAAGTTAATGATATTTCTAATCCGCAGAGACATATCAAAATTGCGATGGGTGAAGGCAGAAGTTCTGGGACAGTCTATGTTTCATATCAGGAGGTCAAGGGTCGCTATGAAGGATTTAGTACTAAACGGATGTAAATCCATTTCATAAACATCGGTAGACAAGACACATTGGAAAGCTTTAGGCAACTTTATGTTGGAATTCCTCGTAGATACCAACTATAAAATACGGGTTTCGACTTTGTTCTTACCAGACTTACGTTTTTGAATTAAATAAGCTTAGTAGATAAACGGTAAGCACCAGAATTACAGCTGTTTGCGCCAGTCTCTTAAGTTGTTGTTCAAAAACGTATCAGGTACAGTTAAACGTCAAACACGAATGAATTCTGATTTCAGTAACTCCATCATACATATGATTTCGCGCTCGCTACAATCCGTCCACTTCATATATAGACTTCCGCTTTGACTGTGAGCCTAATCACTAAAGACATGTGTCTTTAAATAAGAATCGTCTGAATTTTGTGCCTACATGTTTCGAAGCGAATAAAAGTGAAATATTTACAAAGATATTTAAAATGTGTCCACCAGGCACGTGAATTAATTTTCATTTATTGACCGTTCTTCGCTTGGGATGTTTTTGCTTTATTTGTTGTCATTATCAAAATGTATCGTAGGTAGCTCAAACTTTAAAGAATATTTCGAATCGAATCCAAAACACGTATCTCACCACCCCAACAGCTGTGGCTACCATACATAATGGCAAGAGAACGGAGTAGATTAATCCACTTAGGCTTTCTGTTTTAGGTCTGTGCTTGGATATTTGCAGCAGAAGTATCTTAGCAACTCTACTTTTACAGCAAAGCTGTGTTCCCAGTCATTCGAAAGGCTGTGTGAAATACTGTGTCAGCATTCTCAAACATGAAGACGATAAGAAATGTCTAAGTTACATGCGAATAATGACGCATAGAATCGGTACTTACACACCCGCATGGTAAATTAAGTGCTCCCTGTCCACGCCATGACAGCATATAGGGTAGTAAACGTATAACTCCATTCTTAACCTTGACACTAGAAGGAGATGAGTGGTCAACTTCACGCTTCAACCACTTTAAAACAACCCAATGCCCATTGAATAGGAAGCAGGGAGGGCTCAAGAGCCAGTGTGGACAGTTTAGAAAACAGAAATCCCTTGCCATAGCACGAAATCTCTCGCAGATGTGACGTCTCTAGTCGTGAAGCCAGTCTGTAGTGGCCACGAGAATACAGTACCATTGCAACAACTCGTTTGCGTGCTCACTACCGATCCATCGAGAAGTGCCATCGTAAATAAAAGCGAAAAGTTACTGATACGCATGTTCCCAACACAAAAATAATTTAAAATGCGTGAAAAGGTTTCGAGTGACAGGTTGAATTACAGATAGGAAAAGAACTATAGAAGACGCGCCGATGAAAAACAGGACGAAATTGGTGCTGGACTGGGGACGTTGCCTTTACATTCATTTCATATAACTGTGATTCATGAAACGTGCAGCATAGTTTGTGAAGTAAGTGTGGATTTTAGAAACTGTTACCTTCGTGTCGTGCGTGATGGAAGAACAGTACACACACTCGTCCCGTTTCGCAGACTCTCAGAATAAAAGGTATTTTTATAGAAAATCCAATCGTGATCCACGAATTGCCATTATATGACAATGTTCAGTGTACGATGTTCTAGGAGCGTGCAATAGGATTATGTGGCCTTCTTTCATGAGATCATTAATATGTTACACAAACATTGACACCATGTTTTTAGGTACCTGTCGGATTACGACAAACCATATGTTTTTTTCTTTTCAGCAAGACACTATACGAGCTCATACAGCATACAGTTCTGTGTGTTGTTTCGAGAATTTTTGATGACAAAATAATAAGCAGAGGATTGTGGCCTCCACGTTCGACAAATCTGAACCTTTGTGATTGTGATTTGCCGAGCGCGTTAAACGACAAATTGCACAGTAATAGTCTTCAAACTGAAGAAGATGTGAAAAGAAGTGTTCAGGATGTAGTGTCTTCAGTTGCAAAAACTTCTACGTACAGTGAACAAAGCATCTGTTAAATGTGACGTGTGTGGGGAAGCTGAAAGAAACCCAATTCCAGCACCTTCTTTATATATTGCGTGCGAAAGCCAAATATTAACTGCGACACGCTGAATTAATATTTTCCTTTATCGTCTTTAAAGACTGTGCGTAAACACCACATGCCAACAGCCACAGAATGAAATAAAATGCCTTGACCACGACTCACGGCACACTAACGTCGGCTGGCGCTGCGCTGTCTGCCGCCGTGCAAAGTAGTTTGTGAAGTGACCAACGATATGGGCTGGATAAACTAAGGACTTTACCCGATAACCCATGACATGTTATTTTAGGATCAGAATTTACTACCCAAATATAACATTAGAGCATAACGTTTGCAGAACCGGAAATCTGTGCAAAATAAAAGTAGACTGTATATTACGTTCGGAACTTCATGTTTATATATGAATTCCTTTGGATACCACCACATCATGTAACGTCAGCAATGGAGATGTTTGGCTAGATATGGTAACCTACTCAAACTTCCATTATCGACTTTTTCAATGCCGTAAAATCCAATAATCTTTTTTTCATCCGGCTGTAGTACAGTAGTTCAGTGGTGGTCCGTTACGCATATTACATTCATTTCACAGACGTGTGATTATTTTCGTGGCGCACATTTGAAGCCCCCAACTATTAACCTAATGTAATACATGCTCTTTTAGCTTTTTTATTTGTGCAAGGTAAATATATTGAAACGACGTGACATCTGCATGTTTGTGACTCTTGTTTATTATATTAATATCTGCACTCGCAATATTACACATCTACATAACCACACAACTTGGGCGCAAGTAAAGGCTTACGAAAGCTGCAGCGAATGATTCATAACTCTTCTAATGCATTATATATATATATATATATATATATACACGCATCTGCATTCTTAAAAGCTGGGGGAGTGGTGCATTGCGGCAGCTGGGGTATATTTAGGCTGTGGTCTTCTGGGTTATGACTCGTGAGCAGATGCTTGTGTTTCGGCGTAACCAGCCGTCTCCATCTTCAGAAACCATCCGTTTAATCGCAGGTATCTACCTATGAGACCACACGGCACTACCCAGGAAACCGCCATCTACATTTTCACCGCCGTGGAAATCTCAAAGCTCATATATATGTATATATCGAGAGGTTGAATGGGGTATAAAAACCTGTCTTGGGAGTGAAATTTTTGTTTGCTGATCAAAGTCCTAATGAAAAATGGCCATTTTTGCATTACTGTGTCTTTGCTCCGATTACTTATAAATACTTTGCTAGATACTAATTCACAAATAACCACTGGTGTAACCTCCACATTTACAGTTGATTATTGTAACTGTTGTTCTCCGGCGCACAGTCATAATGCAGCCAAACCCAGTGTCTAGAAATGACATGAAATATGCGAGGTAACTGGTCCTACCCTGAAGATGGGGGCCGAAGGCTCGTCCGAAACGTTGGTACCCATATTCCATTCTTCACGGCGTCGTATCCCACAAGACGGAAATCTTTAACAGTACCACTTTGACAACCTCAAATCTCGCATGTGTGAGGTAAAGCCTGAGGAAAATGAAAATACCTCGTTCCCCAGAAGCCCAAAGCAGTCTGCAATAAGACAGGCGTGCTTACTGACCTTATTCATGCCATTGCCCATGGCTGCTCCGCTCTGCGGCGCGTTCACATGTCGACTGAGGCCCGCAACCTGCCGACCAGCAGGGGCCGATCGATATGACCCGACCCACTTCGGGAGGGGCAGTAATCAAAGTTCGCGATTTGTGTCGGCACACCACCATGCTGCATTCGCTTTTCTTTGAAACAACTTATAGTTCGCGGGTTACACCCCGTCTGACTGGGTGAGGCTAATGTGAAAAATCGAAGCATGCTCACAAACTGGTGTGCTGCATTTGAAAACAAAGTCAGTATTGTCATAATTAATTAGTTTAGACTGTTAGCTGTGGGCTTTCATACTGACCGCACGGTGTTCAACCACTCAAAACTGGGCTCACAATTTCGAGTGTGGCATTCCCATGTTGTCTTGAATAATTCTTTCTACGCATTTATTTAAAAATTATTGACAACACCATGTGGCAGGGTCCTTCAGCAAATACATTTAATCATTAAGTCAAGAAATCTCCCACCCTCATGGTATCTACCTGTCACAAATATGGCAGTGGATCCTAGCCTTCAGCCAGATGAGACCAGTCTGCACCTTCATACCCATCTTCTCCAAGATCAATTTTGATATCAACCTCCCATTTATGCACAATTATCCCATGCAATATCTTCCTCCTATGGTTTTCTTCTGAAAATCTGGTTTGTATTTCTCATCTGTATGTGTATCAAATGCCCCAAATGATTCATCCTCTATTTGTCATAATATATTCTGTGAACAGGCAAGCTAAAAGTTGTCCCTGTGCATGCCATGAAGGCATTTATGGGAGTGGAGGTACAGCTTCATGCATTGTTAACTGCAGCACTACAAGGTGAGCTATAAATTTCATTCCCAAACTGGTTTAGCCCAAGGGGAAAAACCCCTGTTACCCATCTAATATGAGCCTGGCAAATCCTAGAGCCAGTGTGGACACTTGTGAGGAGAGAGAAAAGATCTCTTGCTGTGCCAAGAATCCAACTCCAAGTGCTCATTTGTCCAGGCTACAGCCTAGTCACTACCAGCTACACTAAACAGCAGGCTTAGAAATTATGAAGGTCATCATTACACTATTTTCTCCATCTTCCCATTAGTTCCTTTTTCTTAGGTGTAAGTATGCCCTCACCATCATGTTCTCAAGCACCCTGAAACTTTATTTTGTCTTTATTAAGATAATCACCACCCTGAATCTGTTAGGATTGCAGTCCTCTAGGATGTGACACCATCTAGTATGGCACACTGATACCAGTGTTGGAAGGAACCTGCTGCATCTTCACAGCAGATCAATCATCTATCCTGCAGATCTACCAAACTACATGGTGACACATCCCACACACGAAAAAACACGGGTTCTAGGATGATGATAAATAAAACACATGAGTTTGTGATCAGTTTATTGATCATGCTGTTTATGTGGCTTACAAATAAGCATCAAGCCAAGCAACACCAGCATAGCACCACCCCACCAAAATAATGATGTCACTTCTCCAAATACAAGGTGTCCCAGCAGGGCCTGTAACAATACACCTATTAATATACCTATTAGAACTTTTTCTATTATCACAACATTTAACACCACACAATATTTCAGAAACTGGTAGTTTCTAATACAGCGTGTGGTGCTATGTGTTGTAATAATGGAAAATATCCTAATAAATATAATTGAAAAAACTTACATGAAAACACTGTCAAAAAATTTTATGACCTGTAGACAATACTGAAATGGAATACAGCTTAAAACCTGTCTTGTACCTTGGAATAGTTTTCACTTCAGCCTAGTGTGTAGTGTAACTCCAAAGAATTGATAACTTACTGTGTTCTATTGTGCAAATGAGGGACCCAGCATGAGCGATGTTACACCATTATATTTGTGCACTGGATCGAACACTTCTTAAACAGTATGGGAATACAACATAATTAACCACCAATTCAAAACAATAATTTATAATGAACTAGGAGGTACAGCTACAAGCATAAACTAGACCAACAAGGCCACACACAATATACCATTCCATGGACTTTACACTGCATATCCTCCTATCACACTGAAATATAGAAGCACATATGAATCTTCTTTTAATCATATTTTAATCATTGCAATTATTATCAAAACAAATCTGACGCAGCAACAAGTATTGGTTTAATTGTAAAAAATCAAAATCTCAATTACTAATATCTTTTAACACAATTGTATACAGTACATATTAGGAATTTTAAATTATTGGCCTCAGAATGACAGAATTAGATTGAAGCAAGTTGCTGTAATAAAAAATGATGTAATATGCACTACTTGTGCCTGACAGTATTTGAGTCCTTCATTATTTACTACTCAGATCTTTACATGAGCTTCAAGACATCTTATCTCTCATGCTGCTCATAATGGCTTTAAATGTGTCGAGCACTGGAATCAGGATGGATGATGACTCTTCAAAGTGGTTTTATGTGGCCATTTTTATATTTGAAAATTATTAGCTGCTTCTCTGTTTATAACTTTACATGATAACACTTCTTGTGTTAGATCTTTGAATACGTAATAAAGTGGAGACAGTATTCCCTGTGTATTCTGATCTGTTTCAACTAGAATACTGGCGCAGACCTATAATACTCTGCTATCCTGAAGGTTGACTACTTCACATCTGTATTTTGCTATGATATTACTATGTATTTCAGCATGTTACAGGATATATTGCAGTGCATTATGCTAGAGTCCAAATTTTTTTACAATGAACAGAGTGTTGAGGTGGACTCTTTAATTTGTAGTACAAATATTTTGCAAACATGTTTTCCACATTTCTGCATACAATGTGGATCTTAATTTGCAACAAAGCTAATAACACTACTTGAATTAATATTAGTTTCACATACACCATACCGAAAAAATGTTTCAAATAGAACTGCAGGTCTGTTGGAAAATATAATAAACTACATGCAAAGTACAAACTGAACAAAAACTAAAATTGTCCAGGAACTTAAATGGCAATTTTCTTTTTGGAATCCATCTGTTGTGGTACATCATACTAAAAACTGAAAAACGCATACCATCAACCAAAACAAATTCTATTAGTCCCCTCAATACATGCTTATTGGTGATGCAAGCTTGACCAGCTGTAACAACTTTTGTAGAATTCATCCTGTTGTGATAAATGATATTAAATGGCAGTTCAAGGTGGTGACTACTGACTGTCATTTAAAATAACATACCGAGCTGATGTAGTTGACTGCAGTGCTGGTTACAGTGGGTGGTAAAGAAGAGGCTGAATGTTGTAATGCCTTAACAAAGCATGTCCATACCCGAACATTACAGGCCACCATAAGCACAAACAACAACGTCTTTAAAACTATGCCCACCTGTAACAATATCAACCATGTGCAAACTGAAACTGTTTAACTTTAGTCTCCACACTACTATCACATTTATATTGTTTATGCGAGTTTTAAAATGTATCAGGGTTAGGTGGCATCCAATTCAATGTCCATTATAAGTTTCAGGCAAATTGGTCACTTGGTGCCCATAATCCCTCATATTCCACTGCCAAGGTCACAATTCGTTTTTATACCCCACTACTTCTGCAGTAGACATTTTCTACAAACAACAAAGGAATAATCAAATTGTATACGGCAGCGAAACACGGCGATGGAAAAGGGGACATTTTGGAATTCTTCACGAGTGAACATTTCTAACTGCAGGTTTCACTATACAGTAGACCTCTTATTATTTTTATGCCCGTTGAGACTAAATTCTGGGTACTGCCATATCTGGTAATATGAAACATACACCAAGATACAAAATCTCCAATGGCTACCGATGCCACAACGTCTTCTACAAACATTGGTTACTGTACAACTGTACTGTATAACACTTAGAACCTGCTCGCTGAGAATAGTTACAATTTCTTTCACACCATTCTGGGAATGGGACTAGGAAATATATTCCCAGTCTCAGTTAAAATTACTGTCACTGAGAAAGACACAATGGTACTGACACATGTTGAATAATCCTGTATTCCAGACAACTTTCCCAACAAACTTGAGGCAGCAGCGTACAATCCTGCATTGACAGCATAAATCATTCTTCCACAAGGATAGTCTAACATTCCAATTTGTACGATGTATTGTATTAACTCGCTATACAGATAAGATACATTCCCACTTGTTACATTTCTTGTAAAAATATACCATACCACCCCACCTCGACGTACGGCTGTACAGATTTCACTGCCATCAAACGGTAAGTTCGCTTAGTGATGATCATGGATTACTATGACACACATACGAGCACCGATTACTTAGTTTATATCCTAGGAATCAGTGCTGACGGATGATCCGTGCTTTCGGAGTAAGATGTGGACGGATTGGAGGTAATAGAAGGCAATGAGTAAATAATTATTATTCGAGGAATGGTCTGATTTTGAATTATTGCGCTGGTGCACATTATTCGGAAAACGTTTCGTGGCAGTTATCTGGCCATAAAAATTTTATCTTCGACCTTGCTGCAGAAAGGTGTATTTTTGTGTCTGCTTAAACAATTTTTAAGAAGACGATGGAAACAATTTTTCATAATAATTACATTTTTGAAATCTGGAAAATGGCAACCGGTTGCGTTTGGTATGGATCATTATCGTGCAGGAGTAGGTGAAAATCATTGATGTTGAACGGCTGAAATTGGATTGAACTGAAACTGTATTATGCTATTGTCTAGATTCGTGTAGACTGAGAAGATGCATTCTGTACTGTGGCTGCGCACACATGTTGACATCATAACAAGGACATGTAGGTAAATGCCACAAACTCCTGATCTCGTCCAAGATTCCAGAGGAGGTAAGCAAACAGATTGCATCTGTGATACCTTATATCAGTATAAAAGGGTGTGGGTTTTGATTGATAAAATGCGTTATCACATCATGAACATGTTATTGGTTAAATTCATTATAATTGTCCGACGCGAAAGAATTCTAGTTAAGTTTTGATAAGATAACAGTGCAATGATTTGCAATGATTTGAGGAGAGAAATGGCCTATGTTATGTCTGATGGACTGATGTATAGTACCATGATTAAGCACTGTGTAACCATAGTTTTATTTAGACCAGTAACACGCTGAAATTTCAGTACAACAGCCTGCCAGAGATGGAGCATGCAGATCTTGTGGCCGAAATGGCCCATGTGGAGCGCTTAAGCACCCAAGAACGTCTCCACTTGGCACGACGTCGACGCTTGCAGCAGCTCAAAGCGTGGACACAGCGAGAGAAGAAGTGGCCAGGCCAAAAAGTTTCTAAGTCCAACAAACATATATACTTCAGTGACAGTGTTATGCTTTTGGAAGCTGCTGCTAGGAATGACATTGATGAAGGCAAGTTGAATCATGTGTCAAGTTATGTCACTTCATTTAACTATACTGGTTTTTCTCAGTACTGGCTGAAACCATGTTTTGCTTTGCTTTAGGCCCTAAATTTCTGTGAAAAGAGCATATCTGTTCTTGGGGTCGCAGCTAAAGGATCTCCATCTCTGTTTCACCATTCTGAATATGGAAGCTGACATTGTAATGCATTGCCACTCTTTGGTTAACAACAATCACAAAAAAATAATATATAATTTAAAATATAATGTTAGTGAAAGAAATTTAAGTAACTGTGTACTGTTTTGTGTAAGATATTAGTTACAAATTTTCCTCCTGTGTATAGAAGCCATGAACCACCACTGAATTTGTTTTCATTGTATGTTTAGTATTTATTTTTATTTGCAGTGAGACGGTTGTTAATGAAGGGTGTTAGTCCTGATTCAACCAATGAAGATGGTTTGACAGCCCTGCATCAGGTGTGTGTGGGTTTCATTTCTCAGTAAGGATTACTTGTGATTCTGAGGGACAGAAGCCTTACATACTATAATTATCTGCATGTAATGTATGTCCCAAATAAGATCTGCATCCATTATTTTTAGGGTCTGAATAAAACCAAAATAAAACAGATATATGGCTTATGGTAAGATTTCTGTAGCAATGAGGAATGTATGTTGTATTCATTGTACCACTGTTGAACATAAGGTAAGTTGTTAATATGACGTTGTTTCTTAACTTAAGCTACTATAAGATGATTTTAGAGTTTTTGTGTGAAATACATGAAAGGAATGCATTACCTTGAGGTAGTGTCTGTCTTTCTGCATGTTTCAATTCCAAAACTACTGGTTGGACTACAGTTAAATTATGGGTCTGAGTCTGCATTGAAAGTTGGGTGGATTTTATTTTTGATTGTACTGGTTCACCATAAAACCTGTTTTTCAGGAACAGCAAATTTTTTTGTTTTCCAATAAATGCCTCATTGTATGACAGATTTGGCTTTAAGACAAAATACATACTTAAAAGTCCTACAGTTTATTGTCTTCAACATTTCTTAATATGTTGTATACTGAACAAAGACAGGAATAAAGTACTTTATGTGTAAATCATCATTGCTTACTAGGGTTAAAAAACAGAATTGTGTATTCAGTAAGTGAACATTAACAGCTCAAAACAAAATAAGACAGGACAATTAACAATAAAAAATTATACATTTGAAAGAGTTAAAAATTTTAAATATCTAGGTGTTATACTCAATGCAGATAATAAGCACCAAACAGATTTTCAAGAAAAAATAAGAAATGCTAACAAAACATACTTAATGCTACAAAAATTTTTTAGAATTAAAAATGTATCAAAAAAACTAAAATTAAGACTAAAGAGCACAATAATAAACAAAACTTTAACATATGCATCAGAAACCTGGATACTAACAAATTGAGATAGAAAGCAAATAAACATTTTTGAAAGGCAAGTGTGTAGAAGACTTTTAGGCCCAGTATATGACAAAGCCCTCACCCCCTTCTAGTGCCATGGTCAAGAAAGAGTAGAGCTATACCCTTACTTCCCCTATGGGCCATACAGCCTGTACAGAGCCTCAGTGTCTGTACAAGGGTGCACTTTACCTTACTTTTATATGACAATGAAAAAGAAAATTGTAGAATATTAACCAATAAAGAAACTTATGCAATGGTTAAAAAAACCCACTATAACAGAGACAATAAGTTTAAATAAATTACACTGGTTTGGGCACGTACGGAGAATGGAAGGCAGTAGAATTCCCAAAAAGTATTATATATGAATTTGGAAACAACAAGGCTGAGAGGTAGACCAAGAAATAGATGGCAAGATGAAGTGAGGGAGGATGGAATACTACTTGGTGGAAGAGGGTGGAAGGAAAGGGTGTATAACAGAGAGGAATGGAAGAAACTCTTGAGAACAGCAAGGAATCGACACATTTTGCACATGCCAATGGAATGAATGAATGTAACTGAACGTTGGGTTTTATAAAAAATCACAAGGATTGCATTTGGAAAATATACTGAGATCTTAGGCATGTGCAGTCACTTAAATCACTAAACCTCTGGGGCAGAATAGTTTGATGTTTATCCCATCAGGTTGGATGTGCAGAGACTGGGACTGCAAGTACAATGAGCAAACCTACAACCAAAAACTTTACAAATATAAATTGCCCACATTATGACAGGTGCTGTAGAAAAACAACATTAGGGACTTTAAATGTTATTATCTGCAATATAATAAAATCTTAGGAAATTATATAGAGTTGATATAATTCATTTTATTTTTATGTGACCAGTGCTGTATTGATGATAATGAGGAAATGATGAAGCTTTTAATTGAATACGGTGCCAATGTAAATGCAGAGGACAGTGAGAAGTGGACACCTCTTCATGCTGCTGCTACGTGTGGCCACCTACATCTGGTCCGATACCTCATCAGTCGGTAAGGAGTTGTTCTTGGAAAATATTTTAAATAAACAAATTATATACTGTTCTTATTATGCCATGAGTTTGTGATTAGCTGTGGGACATACATTTTGTAATTATTTCTTTGTGTAGTAAGATTTCACGCTATCTTTAGAATTATACAGTTTCTATAATCATGAGTATATTTACTTCACAACATGTTATTACAAGAATCCAAACTAAATTCCACACATATTTTGAGTATTAGAGTATTTAGTTTTTCATGTTGGGAACGTAGATAATTTAGTATAATGGCTATGTTGTGGTCTGGAAGACTGGAAGAGGAGCTGTGCTTGGATTCCCCTCATGGGCAAGAGACTTTTCTGTTCTTCAAAGTGTCCAGACTGACCGTGGGGCCCACCCAGCCTGATATTCTGTGGGTGCCGAACATGCTTTACCTGCAGGTAGAGCAACCAGGGCATGCAGCTGACCATTTGCCTCCATCTAGTGCCAGGGTTAAGAAAGTGTGTAACTAGAACCACATCACCATATTCCTTCATGGCATGGTGCATAGCTGATCATAGGTACAACTATACTTTAAATCTGTTAAGATTCCATGTTTCATTTACATCATCATGGCTACAATAGGTACAGTTTTCCTGAATAATCCTAGATTGCAGAGTATGGTATATGTTCTGAAATCCAGCAGATTAAACGTGCTTCTGATTTGGCTGAAGCAGAATTAAGAAACTTGACATTTACTACATATTATTAGCCCACTGTGATTTGTATGTAGCTGAAACATCATGATCTGGTTGTACCACTTCACATTTTTGAGGTTACATATTTGAGTTTTGGATGATAGACTGCCTGATCAGACGTGTGCTTTTTTTCCCCTCCTTCCTCAGTCTTCGCATTTGCATGCTGGGATACTTTTGTGTGATGGTAACAAATTGTTATCTTGATTGTCCTTAGTTTATTACCAAGCCACAGACACCTGCAGTACTTATCAATGGGTCACATTAACATTAACGTAGTTGCATTGCAGAGGTTCCAACCTGCTTGCTGTGAATGCAGATGGGAATATGCCATATGACATTTGTGAAGATGAGGCAGCACTGGACTATATTGAAGGTGAGATGGCACGCCGTGGGGTTACTCAGGAGCTGATAGATGAGACAAGAGCGTCAACAGAGCTGCAGATGTTGAAAGACCTTAAGCAGATGGCAGCAGAGAGCAGGGATCTGGAAGCATATGACCACCAAGGGGCTACACCTGTACGTGGTGTTATAATTCTGTGATTGGTTGCTTATTTGTTGTTCCTTAAACATTCAGTACAGACATATATGTTAACCTGTGCAAGTTGCTGTAGATCTAAAACTGCAAACAGATATTTAAAAGATAACCACTTTAAATCGTAGTTGTGTTTCCAGGCTATTATGTCAGAAATATTTATGACTACTTATGATTCTCTCCATTGTCATGATACAACCTTTGAAATGGAAGCACCATCATTCAATACATAGTTGCTGCATGAGATGTCGCTTTTTGTTTAACCTTTCAACAACCTTTGTACCCATATGTGAACACATGTAAAAAGACACTCCTAGAAATCCATTTTATATATTTTGGTAATAAAGAAATTTACTGCAGTTGTAAGACATAATAATTACTGTTCTATTATTTTCCACAAATGGCTGTTTATTTCATAATTTTACATTAACATATTTAAAAAAATATGTTTTTCATAAAGCATGCACTAAAATTTAAATATCAACCCAGTCAGTTAAAGGTTCACATTACAGGCAGGTCTTTATTTATGAGAGTTCTTTTCACATGATTTTGCTTGGACACAACTTGAAAATTTGCCCCACTTGTCGAATTTACTTATAATTTTTGGTTACTACAATTTGGCGTAGACGATACATGATAATTTTTGGTTTAATGTAGTTTGGCCTACATGATCCGTAGCTACTTGTGTCTTGTGTTGTAGGCTAGCAGCCAGTGATGTCACTGTCATGCGATCAGTCACAGTTATGGATTGATTATATTGGTGATACATTCACACAGTTGATTTAATTCACTTCTCCACAGCATTGTTGGCTTTTGTTGCTAAAACGAGTGGGAACCTATATATACATCACCTAGTGCAATCCAAGTGAAAAATTGGCAAAAGACATTCAGTATTGAAGGGAAATTATATGTAATAAGCTGACTTGGACAGGTGAACAAATTGTTGACGTATGCTGTAATGTTAGATTCGCTCATAGTAGTGTACTAGGATATTTGTAATTTGTGATAATGCTGATGGAAGCACATAAAGTACTAAGTCAGGAACTAAAGTGTTTGTGTAGCAAGACTACCACAGTCGTATCAGAATGGACCATATCAAAAACAATAGATGTCAGTGTCTTACATTTTTATTGTGTTAGAAATGAATAAGTATATTGTACAGAAATGTGTGTATAATGTATAGAAATGTATATATACTGTATATACAATACACATATACTCTATAGGTCTTTATGTTCACTAATAGTATAGGATGAGGTTTTCAATCTCATAACCCCCAGGAAAGACACTGTTTTGAATGTGAACTTTGTGTTCGATTTGCACAACGTTTTTCAGGAATGTAACCCTGGCATAAAATGACACCTCCCTCTATTGAGTCAGTTTGTGTTTTGTGTTTATAAGTTGTGGATGTTGGTACATAATTCATCATCACTGGCCAGTTACATTTTAACAAGGGATTCATCTTGTGACAAAGTCATCTTTGTGAGGTTTGAGGTTCTTGCAGTAGTGATGATGCAGGTTCAAGTCTTCCTTGTTCTTCTCTGCTCCCATATCCTCTTCTTGCATAATGTTGTTTACCCTTTTCCTACTATATTTTGTATATCTTCCTTACTTGGTCTCTTCATTTTGTTCATGGCCTGTGCAACACTTATTTATTTGTGTCTTAATTTTTTGTGCTTGAAGAGGAACTCTGTGTCCATATGTAACACATTCAAAATTTGTCTGTGCCCTTCATCATGCGAAGGGAGATGGGGAAGGTGTACTGAGCCAGGGACTGCAGGATTGTGGTTTTTGGCACTGCCATAGTTCTTAGGGCCCTCTGAAAACTGTGTTACAAGTCTTTTGTAGAGCTGTGATAGGATCAGCATTCCAAGGGTGGATATTAGTTTGCTTTCAAGAAATTACAAAGCTTTGTATTATATTATTATTCCACAGTGGTTCACTTGATGGTGTGTAAGCTAATGGTTATGTTTGTTTTTGTGGCATAGCTCCATATTGCAGCAGCAAATGGCTACTTGAGGGTTGTGGAGTTTCTTCTAGATCACAGTGTTGCAACCAATGTGAAAGACAATGATGACTGGCAGCCAGTGCATGCTGCTGCCTGCTGGGGACATGTGAGTATTCTAACTATGTACAGGCACTACATCACACCAGTGGTTGGGATACCTGAGTACGAAAAGAAGCTGTGGTTTAAATGGGGTAAATGTTAAAGTTCACGCCTGAACAGGCCATGAAGGCCCAGAGGGGGAGTAGAGGTATAGCCCTGCTCTTTCCTTAACCTCTGTGCTAGATGGGGATGGGTGGTTAGCTCCACACCCCGGCTGCTTTACCCTTGGGAAAGAGCCAGTGCCCATTGTATAGGAGGCTGGATGGGCCCTAGGGCTGGTCTAGACAGGTGCAGAAAATCTCGCCCCCCAGCGGGATTCACTTCCTGGACCGTCCAACCTGTAGCAAGTCGCTATACTGACTGAGGTATCCCGGCCCACAGTTTAGATGGGTTATGAGATTAAAATGGATCTTACAGAAATATTCAATGATGTGAACTGGATTGAACTGAGTTATGATATAGTGCATTGGTGGGCTTTTGTGGTAGTGATAAATATTCAAGTTTTATAAGGTGAAGCTTTTTCTATTGCTGTTTATGGCACTCATAAATTTTGTTTGATGTTGAGTGAAATTATTAATGAGGGTTTTTTTGTTTGTTTGTTTGTTTGTTTGTTTGTTTTTTTTTTTTTTTTGCCAGTTCATATTTGTGTTGTTTTTTTTTTGTCTCTC
>Ga0123354_10008326_pt1 | contig 15749 bp, 9 predicted proteins | sample TergutLab28metaG_2_FD_97872 | JGI IMG/M metagenome (GOLD analysis project Ga0123354, IMG submission 97872) | Labiotermes labralis P4 segment gut microbial communities from Petit-Saut dam, French Guiana - Lab288 P4 | ecosystem: Host-associated > Arthropoda: Insects > Digestive system > Gut ...
ATCGAACCGGCTGCTCCGTTCCGTACGAAAGATCATGCCTCGGCGCTGCTATCATCGGGAACTTTGGGCATAGTCGGCGATGGAAGCGGAGATATCCAGTTTCGTAACATTAGTGTGAAAGTCCTGGATTCCGTCCCTGATATTCAGGCGCAATCAGCGCAAGCAACCGATGAACAAAGCGACCCGATTATCCGGTTGCATCAGGAAGATTTTCCGGCGCTGGACTATCATATTCACGTAAAGGGCGGGTTGACTAAAGAAGCGTTAGCTGAGTTATCACGCAAGACCGGCATCAACTACGCCGTTGCTCCTAATTGCGGAATAGGTTTTCCTATTACCGACGATGCCGGGGTATTGGCTTATCTCGATTCGATGCGTTCCCAGCCTTTTATTTTGGCAATGCAAGGGGAAGGGCGTGAATGGGTAACTACCTTTTCTCCCGAAGTGCGCAGCGAATTTGATTATGTCTTTACCGACGCGTTGACTTTTACCGACAACCAGGGGCGCCGCAGCCGTATCTGGATTCCCGAAGAAACGTTTATCGGGAATGAACAGCAGTACATGGATATGATTGTCGACCGTATATGCGGCGTACTGAAAGAACCGATGGATGTCTATGTAAATCCCTGTTTTCTCCCCGAACAGATGAAAGACCGTTACGATGCTTTCTGGACGGAAGCCCGTCAGAATAAATTCATCGACGCTTTGGTGAAAAGCGGGAAAGCGCTCGAAATCAACAATCGTTATCAGATACCCAGCAAAGCGATTATTCTGAAAGCCAAAGCAGCCGGCGTGAAATTCACGTTCGGAACAAACAATGCCGGCGCAAACGATTTGGGTAAAATGGAATATGCTATCCGGATGAAAGAAGAATGCGGTCTGACGGCTCAGGATATGTACAAACCGAAAATAAAGATTTAAAAAACTGTCATTGCGGCTGTCTCAAAAGGCTCTTTGACGATTATGTCATTGCGGGCTTGACCCGCAATCCCCTGATTATAAGTAATATTTTCTCATGGGATCCCGCGTCAAGCGCGGGATGACAGACTTTTGAGACAACCTCAATGACAGACTCTTGTTATATTAATTAATTAAATATATACCTCACCCCTACCTGTAAGCTCCAGCATTGACCATAGTCGAGATAAGTATCATACGTTTTCGTCGGATAGTCGCCATTGCTGTTTTTCCACATTGAAAACATCGGTACATTGTTTGCATCTCTTCCTTCGTATTTTAATATTCTACCGTTATTGCTGACGGTCATATTTTTAGTTACACCCCATTTTGAGTTCAGCAGGTTGCCGACATTCAGAATATCAACGCTTACTTGCAGCGTATTCATTGTTTTTCCGGCTTTTACATTGAAATTCTGGAGGAGGCGGAAGTCGAAATTGTTTACCCAGGGAGCGCGTGCGGCATAAGCTTCGGCATATTGACCTTTGTGCTTCTTCAGATAACTGTCCTGGTCCATGAATGCAAAAAATGCATCTTCATCGGCTTGGGATACGAATTTGATATCGCCTTTCGCTTTGGGAATGTAAATCAAATCGCCGTTTACGCCATCGCCATTCATATCATTCGTATATAAAAATGAATTTCCGTAAGGAGAAAAGCCGCGAAAGAACAAACTCACGGTTGTCGATTTATAGCCTAAATCCGGTAACGTGTAGGAAAGCGAACCGATAACCTGGTCGGGAATTACATATTGCGAGCGCTGGGCATCGGCGGTGTTCGGACCATTAACGGAATAAATATTGATCCATGCCGAATTTGCATTACTTCCCGGCATACCCGAAACTTCTTTCATTTCGGTGTGCGTGTAGGCGAGCATAATATCTAATTTTTTCACCGGCTGTGTTTTTGCCGTAACATTAAACGTATATCCGTGTCCTTTACTCGTATTTGTCAATACGCAGGCGTCTTTTACATTATTGATGTAATAAACGTTTGACGGGAAGATGTAGCGGTTATCAGGACCTGAAAAAGTGTCCCAGCCGCTTTGAGGATTGATAACGGCATAATTTTCTTGAGTCACTGCATTGATATTCTTTGTGTACATACCTTCCAACGTTACTGAGAGCGGGAACTGGACAGGAATTACATAATCGACTGCTAAGGAAGATTTCCAAACTTGCGGCATTTTGAAATTGGGATCTACGCCGGCAATGGAGCTTGGAACGCTACCCATATCGGGAGTGACTTCTGTTTGGAAACCTAATTTTTTAATCATATCGTCGACGTTGGTAATCAAACCGCCGGCTAACAAATCCAAGCGGGGATCGCGGCTTTTCACCGAACCGTCCGCATTGAAAACGGTTTGAACTTTCATCAGCAACTGGTTCATCCCTGCATTGGAAGGCATATTGGTAAAGAATACCAATGGCAAACGGCCCGTGAATAAACCGGTTCCTCCACGAAGTATCAATGATTTATCTTTCCTTATATCATAAGTAAAACCAAGACGGGGCGACCAGTTGATTCTTGCTTTTGGCCATATACCCGTATTAATATTCCGTCCTCCGAAATCAAGAGCCAAAATAGCATTGTTGGTCATAATATCGTTTAGAAACTTCAGATTATCACCACGAATACCAAGGTTGATTTTCAAATTATCAATGATATTCCATTCGTCTTGTACGTAAACGCCAACCTGGGCGAAAGCAACGGCATTGGAAGGATTTTTATTACCGTTAGCGCCATAAGTCAATGCAAAGTCGACCGGCGCGGCTCCGTTCATAAAGTCGCTGAGACTGGCATAACGATAATATCCGGTTCCGTTACGCATATAATTATTATCGGCGAATTGATGCTCGTAACTGACGCCTGCCGTTAATTTATGGGCGTTCAGATAATAAGTATAATTATCGGTAACGGTTGCAATTTTATTGGTTACCCCGTTATTCCATGTAAATAATTCATAACCGGCGGAAAGATAAGGATCCAAAGCAGCCGCTCCGGTTGCAATATCGCCGCTCATGATGTCGATAAATGGAAAGGGAGCGGAATTCGAACCGCGAACATCCTTTATCAGCGAGTAGGTTCCAAGCAATTGGTTCGACATTTTATCGGTAATCCGGCTGTTCAACTCAACCGTTCCCGAATTGACGATATTATCCATCGAATACATCGAATTCGCGTATGAAAATGAATAATCTCCGTTACCGGCATAATTTCCCATCCGGTTTTTGGTATTGTCCCGGTACGAACCGTCGGTTGAATTTCCATTGGGCGGGTTCCAGCTTTCGTTTTTGGTATGGTTGTAACGTAAACTAAGCTTGTTTGCATTATTAATATTCCAATCCACGCGGAATAAATACTTTAAATTGGTCACATTAGCGGGAAAATCAGTAAATGAGCCCGTATTGTAACCGTATTGGTTTTTCAAAAAGTCGGAAACTTTCTGCAAATCGCTTTGTGTGGTGCGTGAAACCACATTGGGGACTGCAACCCCGTCGGTCGATGCCCGCATGGTAACCACTTGTTGCGGACTTTTCTCATATTCGAAATTTCCAAAGAAAAACAACTTGTTTTTAATAATCGGAGCGCCCAAAGTTGCGCCATAAATCGTGTTTGATTCTTTTGCCCTTGTTCCGAAATCAAAATCGCCGATTCGATTGCCGCGCATATCCTGATTATGCAAATAAGTATATACGGTTCCTCTTACCGTATTCGTACCCGATTTCGTGATGGCATTAACCCCGCCGCCGATAAAATTGGTTTGACGAACATCGTATGGAGCTATCACTACTTGGACTTCTTCAATGGCATCGAGAGAAATCGGATTACCGCCGCCAGGAAGCGCCGAACTCAAACCGAAATTGTTATTCAAGTTCGCCCCGTCCACTGTGAAATTCGATGAACGGCCGTCGCTGCCGGCAAAACTCATCCCGTTGGCATAAGGGGATAAACTTGAAATATCCGCAATACTCCTGTTGATAGTGGGGAGCGTAACAATTTGTTGGGAATTAATGTTGATGGAAGCACCGATTTTTTCAGTCTTGAATTTGGTGGCAACTCCGCTGACGACAACTTCATTCAACATGGTTTCCGATTCGCTTAACTGTGCATCCGAAATATAGGTTTCGCCTAATTGCAGGTATACATTATTAGTGGTATAGCTTGCGAAACCAAGATAGGTGACTTCAAATTTGTAAGGTCCTCCGATTCTCATACCTTGAATGGCATAACGTCCATCTGCATTGGTTACAGTCGCATAGACTGTCCCCGAAGGCTCGTGTGTGACTTTGACTGTTGCTCCGATCAATGGTTCTTTCCCGTCGGTTACACGTCCGCTCATGGATGACGTCGTTACTTGCGCGTATGACAATGCACTCAAAGTGAGCAACATTAACATCAAGATGATTTTAGCTTTTTTCATCAAATTTTTCTTTTAAATTATACAATCATAAATGTTTTTAATAATTTTTTACAAAAGTAATGGTTTTTTACCATTCCGACCAAGTGCGTAACCAAAATTTAACAAAAAGTTATCAACAATGAAATCAACAGTTATCAACGGCTGGTTTCTATAACTGATTTTCCGGAGCAATGAGTTGAAAAAAAGTTCATAATTCCCTCCGGAAATAGTCCGTTTTTTTCTTGTTTATGTCAGATTATACCATTAATTTTTGAGCGCTTTCGAAACGGCAGAATTTGCCATGTAAAAAGACCAACTGTTTTTTTATCTGCACTAATTTCAATACTTTTTGATAATTTGGCCTGTTTTGCCTCCCTGCGCTTCCGTTTTCCGGATGTATGGATTTTCTTTTCAAACAGTTGCAAGGTAAAATATACCTTTTTCCACCCCCCCCAAGAGTGGAAAAAAATATTTTTATATTTCATTTGAAAATATTTCATATTTTTCTTGTTTATGTCAGATTATACCATTAATTTTGGAGCGCTTTCGAAACGGCATATTTTGCCATGTAAAAAGACCTAACAATTTTTAATTTACAATTAATGGAATTTTTTATGAAAAACATTTTCGCATTTTGTTTGTTCTTCCTGACTTTTGTCGGGATTGTACCTCCGCTGGCAGCTCAGACATTCAGCGGCGGGAGCGGCACACCAACCGATCCCTATCTCATTACGACCCCTGCGCAACTCAACGCTGTGCGCAACGATTTAACGGCTTCTTACCGCTTGGTAAATGACATCGACTTATCCGGTTACAACACCGGCGCCGGATGGGTGCCCATCGGAACCGGAACACCTGCGTTCACCGGCACTTTCGACGGTGCGGGCTTTGCTATCACCGGACTGACAATCAACAATTCAACGGCGAATTACGTCGGCTTGTTCGGTTATGTTGGCGCCAGCGGAACCGTCAAAAACATTAATAGCGTCAGCGGCTCTATTAATGATACGAATAATGAAAACGGCATCGGCGGCGTGGCGGGAAGAAACGACGGCTTGGTTCAATGCTGCGCCAGCGGCGTCGTAATAACCGTTGGAAATAATGGTAAAAATGTTGGCGGCGTGGTCGGACTTAACGCCGGCACCGTCCAATATTGTATCAGCACCGGCACTATCGCCAGCAACAATGCCGGTAATCTCGGCGGCTTGGTCGGATATAACCTTCCAGGCGGCAAAGTTGATAACAGCTACAACACCGGCAATGTTACCGGCAACAATCAGGTTGGCGGTGTGGTAGGGAGAAATGAAGGCGCTGTCAACGACTGCTTCAACACCGGCGTGATCAACGGCGGCACCCCGAATGGCGGCGGCGTGGTTGGTGAAAACAGCGGCGGCACGATTACCGGCAGCTTTTTTGATCATTCAGTAAATAATTCCAACTTACCGGGTATAGGCGGCGGCACCGGCACTCCGGGCGCAGGGACATCCAAATCCACTAGCGACTTGCAAAACGAAACCACCTTTACCAACGCGGGCTGGGACTTCACCAACATTTGGTTCATCGACCCCGATGTCAACGGCGGCTACCCGCAGCTTCTTTGGACGCTGTTCGGCGGCGGATCCGGCACGGAAGACAACCCCTACCTGATTTATACGGCGAAGCAATTGGATAATGTGCGCGAAGCCTTGTCCGCTTATTATCTGCTGATGGCGGATATCAACCTGAGCGGCTACGGGGGCGATAACTGGCGCCCGATTGGCGACGCAACGCATACTTTCAAAGGCTATTTCAAAGGCAACGGTCATGTGATTGAAAATCTCACCATAAATAGAAGCACTACAAATGATGTCGGACTGTTCGGTAGTATAGGTGGTGGTACGGTAGAAAATCTCGGTATATTCGGCGGATCTATCAAAGGCCAAACCTTAGTTGGCGGCGTGGCGGGATCTTTTTACGGCGGCTTAATCCAAGACTGCTATAATACTGCTACGATTTCCGGCGCTGGCGATCAAATTGGTGGTATAGTTGGATATATCAACGACATCAGTACCGTTCAAGACTGCTACAACAGGGGCGCTATCACAGGTAATGACAAAGTTGGCGGCATAGTTGGAGATAATCTGGGAACCGTTCAACAATGCTACAACGCCTTCTCAGTCACAGGTTCAACCAATGTCGGCGCAGTGGTCGGAAATAATGGCGGAACAGTCTCAACCTGTTTCTTTGACAGCACGATAGCTGATGCTGATACAGTTTCAGGTATAGGCGGCGGCACAACCACCGGCACAACCGGCCTTGCAACCGACGGGAGCGTCGACGCAATGACCTACTACGATGTACTGCTGACCGGCGGCGCTTTGAACGCATTGGGATCGCACTGGGTTAAACGTCTCAATAACCCCACTGCCGAAGAAATTTACTATCCCGAACTTACGGTGTTCTACGGCGACGGCACATTGGCCGCAAAAGCGCAACAAGATTCCAAAGCCAGTGTAACGGTATCCGCTACACCGATATCACCGTACATCATCACAACCACGCTGCCGGACGGCACAGTGGATGTGGCTTACAGTGAAATCCTTGATTTTATCGGCACTCCGGACGTCACGTTGAGCATAACAGATGGCGCTCTGCCCGACGGCTTGGACCTTGACCCCGTAACGGGCAAAATCTCCGGAACCCCGACTGCAGACGGAACGTTTACCTTCACAGTCACAGCCACCAACGCGAAAGACCCGGCCTATTCGAGAGAGTTGACGATTACGATTCATCCCGCCGCACCGGTCATCATCACAAACGATACCGATAATGCGCTTCCTAATGGAACGGTAGATGAATCTTACACCGCAACCCTTGAAGCGACCGGCTTAACGCCTATCACGTGGAGCCTGAAAACCGGCAGCGCTTTGCCAGACGGATTGACGCTTAACGGCACAACAGGAGTAATCTCCGGTACGCCAACTACAGCGGGAACGTTTGAATTCACCGTCGTAGCCACTAACACCATCGGTTCTGCCGAAGCGGTTTTGTCTATCACGATTGAAAAGGGTACGCCCGACATGGACCTGAAGGCAACCAATGTTACTACCCGTAACGACAACATCTTCCTGACCGCTACGGTTAGTATTACAGGCCCAACCGCCCCAACCGGCAATGTGGAATTCTATGAAGGCGCAACATACCTCGGAACAGCTGCTTTAAACGCTTCCGGCGTAGCCGCTTTCACGGTTAACGCGCCATTCTCTAAAGGTACCCATACCTACACGGCGAACTACCTTGGCGATGATAATTTTGAAGGGCAAACGGCGAATGTAGAAGTAGTTGTACCGGACTTTAGTCCCGGCGGCGGCGGCGGCGGCGGCGACGAACCCGGTAATACGAAAGCTAATGCCGGCATGACGCTGACGGCCTCCGATGTCATCAACATCATCGACGACATCACCTTGACAGCCACGCTTAGCGCAGAAGAAGGCGGCGGTGTTCCAACCGGAACGGTTACGTTCAAATTGGGCAACACCGTACTTGGCTCTGCAGATGTAGACGAATCCGGCGTAGCAGTCTTCACGACTCCCTCTCCATTCTGGGCAGGTCCGTATACCTATACGGCTATCTACTCCGGCGACGATAACTATTCCACAAACAGCGCTACCGTAACCGTCGAAGTTCCGCTGGGCATCTTTGTTTCACCGAATTATCTGCATTTCATAGTAGCCGGCGAAACAAAACCCATCACCGTGAAGTGTAATGCCAACGAATGGGTGCTCGATCCCGATGCTTCCTGGGTTTCGGTAAGTTCGAATGAGACGGAAGACTACACCATGTTCGTTACAGCCCAACCCAATCCTGCTGCAGGCGAACGAACCATGTTGCTCACGTTTAGAGCGGGGGTAATGGTTCAATACATCAGGGTAGTGCAGGATGGAGCCAGCGTCCAGGCGATTCAGCAAATGGAAACACCATCTGTGATTGTTTATTCCCAGGGAGGTAATGTATTTGTGAAATCGGATGCTCCGATTCAACGCATTGCCGTTTATGATGTTTCGGGTAAAGTGCTTAGAATCCTTGATGGCGGCGACGTCGCCAAGGGCTTTGTCCAGATTAGTAACTTGCCTACTCAGCATGCCCTCATTGTGAATGTTGCAACAAGCAACGGAGAAACTAAGAAATTAATTATCAATTAAACCAATAAACGATAATTAGTAAAAGATGCAGCCGGATTGTAATAACCCTACAGTCCGGCTGTAACTTTTTTCAACTGAAAAACCACATTGTATAATAAAAAAATATCCGTAACTTTGTTGGCGGTTAGTAAAAAGTAAAATTTAATTCTAAATACTTATGAAAAGAATAATCTTCATTATTTTTGCTGCATGGATAAGTATATCTATTTATGCGGGTCCGGTTTCCAAACACGGACAGTTAAAAGTTCAGGGCGTTCATTTGGTGGACAAAAACAATCAACCGGTTGTGTTGCGGGGTATCAGCTTCGGGTGGTCGAATTGGTACGGCAAATTCTATACGAAGCAAACCGTTAAACGATTGGCTTCCGATTGGAAATGCACGGTGGTGCGGGCGGCCATGGGGGTTGAACCGGATGGCGCTTATATTTCCGATCCCCAATTGCAGACTCAATTGATTACCAATGTTATTGAGGGCGCGATTAAGAATGATATTTATGTGATTATCGATTGGCATAGCCATGGGATTCGTACCCGGGAAGCCGTTGAGTTTTTCAAGAAAATGGCTACAAAATACGGTAAATATCCGAATATTATCTATGAGATATTCAACGAACCGGTTCGTCAGAGCATGCAAGAGGTGAATGCATATTCGGAAACCGTTATTCAGGCAATTCGTGAAATTGACAAAAAGAACGTTATTTTGGTAGGGAGCACCCATTGGGATCAGGATATTAATCTTATCGCCGACGCTCCCCTCACCGGTTATTCCAATCTGATGTATTCCCTTCATTTTTATGCCGCTACCCATAAAGACGATTTGCGGGAAAGAGCCAATTACGCTTTAAGTAAAGGGCTGCCGCTGTTTATTTCCGAATGTGCGGCAATGGAAGCAAGCGGCGATGGTCCGCTTGACAAAGAGTCCTGGAATACCTGGCTCGATTGGATGGAAAAGAACCAACTGTCGTGGGCGTGCTGGTCGTTTTCTTCCAAAAATGAAACTTGCTCGATGATTAAAGACGACTCCGTCGACCCCAAAGGTCCCTGGTCGGATAAAGATTTGAAAGCGTGGGGGAAGATGGTTAGAGAGATGCTGAGAGAGAAAAATTAGTGGTTAGTGGTTAGTGATAAAATTTTAATTATTAAATATTTATGAAACAAAAATTATTTTTTATTTTATGTGCCGTTTGCTTATTGGTAAGCTGTAATAAGGGCGTGACAACGCAAATGATTGAAACGCCGGCGCCACCGCGGCCGGCAGGTCAGACGGATGTTTTGGAACTTAAAACCGATCCTATCCCGGTGGTGCGGATAGCCTTTATCGGATTAGGGATGCGCGGACCGGGCGCTGTGGAAAGAATGACGCATATCGACGGCGTTCAAATTGTGGCGCTTTGCGATGTTGAAAAAGACAGGGTTGATTCGGCCAATCAAATTCTGGTAAGAAAAGGTTTACCGAAAGCCCGGGAGTTTTATGGCGATACGGCAGTATGGCGGAAAGTGACTGCTTTGCCCGACGTGGATTTGGTTTATGTGGCTACCGATTGGAAACATCATGCCGAAATAGGCGTTCAAGCCATGAAAGACGGGAAGAACGTTGCTATTGAAGTGCCGGCGGCAAATACGATGAAGGAAATTTGGGATTTAATCAATACTTCGGAACAGACGCGCAAACACTGTATGCAATTGGAAAATTGCGTTTACGACTTCTTTGAGTTGACTACGCTGAATATGGTTCAACAAGGACTGTTGGGCGATATTGTTCACGGGGAAGGCGCTTACATTCACAATCTGAGTCCGTTTTGGCAACAATACTGGCACAATTGGCGCATGGATTTTAACCGGACGCACCGCGGCGATGTGTATCCTACCCACGGCTTGGGTCCGATTTGTATGGCGATGAACATTCACCGCGGCGACAAATTGAATTACTTGGTTTGTTTGGACACAAAATCCGTCAAATACGGAGAGTTTATCAAAGAGAAAACCGGCGAAACGGTTACCGATTTCCGGAATGGCGATTTTACCTGCACGTTGATTGGCACCGAAAAAGGAAAATCGATATTGATTGAACACAGCGTCGTTTCCGCCCGTCCGTATAACCGGATGTATCAATTGACCGGTACGAAAGGCTTTGCCAATAAATATCCTGTGGAGGGTTATGCCTTGAGCAAAGAGGCGGTAGGCGCTGACATTGCGGCAAAATATCCCGATTTGAGTCCGGAAGAATTTGTGCCCGATTCGGTGAAAGAATTGCTCATGCAGAAATACAAAAATCCGATAGCCGTCGCTATTGAAGAAAAAGCAAAAGAAGTGGGCGGACACGGAGGAATGGATTTTATTATGGATTACCGCTTAATTCATTGCTTACAACAAGGTTTACCTTTGGATATGGACGTCTACGACCTTGCCGAATGGTGTAGCTTGGTTCCGCTGACCGAAATATCGTTGGATAATCATTCAGCGCCCGTACAAATACCTGATTTCACGCGCGGCGCTTGGAATAAGCTAAGTAAATTAACATTTGCACAATAAACAGATGGGAAAAATACAAATGCCTTCACCGGCGCTTTTGAATCAATTCCAATTAGAAGATACTATGACCATTGTCGAACCTTTCGGCAATGGTCATATTAATGATACTTTTGTGGCAAAAAACAGTGAAGGTAAGGCGAAATACATTCTTCAACGCATCAACCACCTTATATTTAAAGATGTGGATATGCTGCAAAACAATATTCACATCGTTACTTCGCATATTCGTAATAAACTGATTGCTTCCGGCGAAACGGAAATCGACCGGAAAGTGCTGACCTTCTTCCCTGCGAAAGACGGTAAATTTTATCATTTCGACGGTGCGGGCTATTGGCGCGTTTGTCTGTATATTCCGGACAGCAGGACGTATGAAGAAGTTAATCCGGAATTTTCTTATGAAGCGGGCAAAGCGTTCGGCCGTTTTCAGGAAATGCTGTCCGACATACCCGAAGGAATGGTTGGCGAGACTATTCCCGATTTTCACAACATGGAATTCCGGTTGCAGCAATTCGGCGAAGCCATCGATGCTAACGCTGCCGGCAGGTTGGATGAAGCGCGGGAATTGGTCGATGCGCTGTTGGAGCGTTCCGAAACCTATTGCGTTCAGGAAAAACTGTATCGGGAAGGCAAGCTGAAAAAACGCATCAATCATTGCGACACCAAAGTGAATAACATCCTGTTTGACGAAACAGGCAAAGTGCTTTGCGTTATTGATTTAGATACGGTGATGCCGGGATTCGTGCTTTCCGATATCGGCGATTTTATCCGGACAGCCTGCAACATGGGAGCCGAAGACGATGAAAACTTAGACCGCATCCAAGTGAACGGGAAAATTTTCGAGGCATACGCGCGCGGATACATGGAAACGGCGAAAGATTTCCTTTCACCCTTGGAAATCAAGATGCTTCCCTACGGCGGACGCTTGCTTACCTATATGCAGACCGTCAGGTTTCTCACCGACTATCTCAATGGAGATACGTATTATAAGATTCACTCGCCGAAACACAATTGGCAACGCAGTTTGGCTCAATTCAAGTTTTTGCGGGAATTGGAAGCCAAAGCTGCCGAAATGGACGGATTGATGCAGGCGTGGTGTTATTCCGCAGAATTATAAATAAATTATTTTTGTATGAAACTGACGCTATTTATTTTACGGGACTGCCCGTTTTGTAAGCGGGCATTGAAGTATATCGATGAATTGAAAGAAGAACATCCGGAGTTTAAAAGTATAGAACTGGATATAATTGATGAGCAGGAACAAAAAGCGCTTGCCGATTCTTACGATTATTACTATGTGCCTACCTTTTATTTAGGTGGGAAAAAACTTCATGAAGGTGGAATCTATAAAAATGAAGTGGAAGATTTGTTTAAAATGCTCTAAGGGTTCTTCTTTCCGTATTCAGAATTAATTTTCAACAGCGAAACGGCAATAACCGGAATGATGCTGCAAATGAGCCTAATTATGAAATAGTTGCAGCCTTGCGTAACTGACCCCTCCAGCCTTGCCTAAGGCAACCTCTCTGCCTTGCGTAAGGCTGAGCCCTTGCCTTGCCTAAGGCAGAACCGTTGCCTTGTATAAGGCGAAGCTGTTGAGTTATACAAGGCGGAGGCATTGAGAATAGCAACCATGATAGGAATGAAGTGGAGGATTTGTTTAAAAGGCTTTAGGGCTTCTTCTTTCCGTATTCAGGATTAATTTTCAACAGCGAAACGGCAATCACCGGAATGATACTGCAAATGATGACCCATATAAAGAAATGATTGTAACCTAACTTTTCCTGTATCCAACCTGCAAACATGCCGGGCAACATCATTCCAAGCGCCATAAAACCGGTGCAAATCGCATAATGTGCGGTCTTATATTCCCCGTCGGAGAAATACATTAAGTATAACATATAAGCTGTGAAGCCGAACCCGTAACCGAATTGTTCGACAAAGACGCAACTGCTAATTGTCCATAAACTGCCGGGTTGGATAAATGACAGGTAGGTATATACAACAGAAGGCAATAGCAGACTTAGTGTCATCGGCCAGAGCCATTTCTTCAAACCGCCCCGGGAAGCGGTAATTCCTCCGGTAATTCCTCCCAAAGTAAGCCCGATAATTCCGACAGTACCGTAGACAAAACCAACCTGTTCCGTAGCCAGTCCCAATCCGCCGACAGCCTTTGCATCCAATAAAAACGGCGTAATCATTTTAAGCAATTGCGCTTCTGCAAAACGGTAAGTCAACATAAAAAACAAAGCGGTGAGAATATGCGGTTTTTTAAAGAAAAGAACAAAGGTTGTTCCAAATTCGGAGAATATTTGACTTGCAGTCGTATGAACCTGTTGCTTGTCCGTATCCGGATGGGGTAGGGCGAAACGATGAAAAAAACTGAAAGCGATAAAAAGACCTGCTAAGACAAAAAATGTAATCGACCAGGCAAGCGGAATAATGCCCGTCGCTTTTTCTATAAAACCGGCTAAAATAATCAGAATACCTTGCCCCAAGATGGTTGCAATCCGGTAGAACGTACTTCGTATCCCGACATACATTGCTTGCTGATTGGTGTTTAAGCTAAGCATATAAAATCCGTCGGCGGCAATATCATGCGTAGCGGAACTGAATGCCAGCAACCAGAAGAAAGCGAGCGTCGACTGGAAAAACAGCGGTAAAGGAGTGGTAAATGCAATGCCGGCAAATCCGGCTCCAATCAATAGCTGCATAGTAACAATCCACCAGCGTTTGGTTTTCAGCAAATCGACAAAAGGACTCCAGAAAGGCTTGATGACCCAGGGCAAATAAAGCCAGCTGGTGTATAAGGCAATGTCACCGTTGGGAATACCCATTCGCTTATACATAGTCACGGAAATCGTCATAACAGCTACATAAGGCAATCCTTCCGCTAAATATAAGGAAGGAATCCAAGCCCAAGGCGACACGTTTTTCTTTGGCAGATTATTCATTACCGGACCGGTTTTTAATTTTTCTCGCCTGTAATTCAATCGTGCGGATACAATCCTTATAACGATTATGCGCATTCATCTTATCCACATCCAGTGAAGCATCCGAATTCCCGTCCCAACGCCGGCATAGATAAAGCGGTTCATAAATACGTCCAATCCGGTAGTTTCGCGAGATTGCCAAGCCGATGGCGTAATCTTCTCCATAACTCGTATCGGGCAGTTTTATATCCCGCAGCGCCGGCGTGTAAAAAGCGCGGGGCGCTCCCAGTCCGTTGATGCGAAGCGCATTGTTCCGTCCGTTATCCGGCGTCCATTCCTTGTGGTCGATGATTCCGGGAGGAATTTCTTCCAATTGGAAATTAACCATTTGGTAGGTTCCGACGAGCATTGCGCAGTTTTGTTCGTAGAAGGCGTTGACAATCTTTTGAAGTACGCGCTTATCAATATATAAATCGTCGCTGTCGAGTTGAACGGCAAATTTTCCGCATTGCGGATGCATGATGGCTTCGTTCCAACATCCGCCGATGCCTAAGTCGTTTCTATCGGGAATGACCTGAATCAACCGCTTATCGCCGGAGACTAATTTTTGAAGTATCGCGGTGGTTTTATCCGTCGAATGATTGTCGACAACAATCAGGTTAAACGGAAAACCGGTTTCTTGCATCAAAACCGAACGAACGGCGTCTTCAATGGTTTTTTCCCGGTTGCGGACCGGAATCACCACTGTCGCTTCGACGGGGAATGGTTCGCCGGAAAATTCAACCGGAGTAAATTCGGGTTTCAGCCAGGCTCCGATATCTTTCAGATAGCGGGTACAAGCTTGTTCCATCTCGATTTGCACTTGCCGGTTCTTCGGATCGACATAATCAAAAATCTTTTCTCCCGATTTGCGAAAATCCATTTCCTGTTCCGTATACAGAAATTCCGGCAAATGGAATAAAGACTGATACTTGGAAACTTTCAACCGTAAATCATACAGAGCGGCAGCTTGATAATCGACGTCCATTTCGTTGACCGCCTTTTTCAGCGTTGCAGATTGAAACAGCAGCAACGATCCGAAATCAAAGTCGTCACGCAAACTTCCTTCCTGATAATCAATCACCGGATGAGGCTGCAGTCCGCCGTTTTTCATTACATACCGGTCGGCATACAACATACCGGCGTCCACACCGGCGATGACTTGCAACATTCTTTCTATGGCATAAGCGCCCAAATGCAACGGCATTGTGTTGGCATATAACAGGGTATAAGGCGTATCAATTTGCGGCGCAATTGTTTTCCACGTTCGGGTTTGATGTGGAAAATTGACCGGAAATCCGGGACAACCATCGGGCAAAGCGACATCGGAACCGGCAGGGTGGACAATGGAAATTGTTTTTGATAAATTCCTCATTATTAAAATAATTAATATTGCTTCAAAGGTAAGAAAAGTTTTCTATACACGAAAATCATTGATACCTGTTGCAGCGTTGTTGGTTTCTTACGGAATCACCAACGTCTGCAGCGATTTTGCAGGCATATTAAATTCTGCCGTACAATCGTTCAGGCGAATTTTCGGCTTAGCGTCTTTATCGGTTGTATTGAGGACAACAACGACTATGTCGCCGTCGAGACTCTTGAAAGCGACTACTTTAACGGCGTCGCTATACGAACTGCTGCCTATTCGGAACGAATAGCGCTGGATAAATTTACTGAAATGTCCATTCGCATAATACATTGGTCCGAGAA
>Ga0123354_10008327_pt1 | contig 15749 bp, 14 predicted proteins | sample TergutLab28metaG_2_FD_97872 | JGI IMG/M metagenome (GOLD analysis project Ga0123354, IMG submission 97872) | Labiotermes labralis P4 segment gut microbial communities from Petit-Saut dam, French Guiana - Lab288 P4 | ecosystem: Host-associated > Arthropoda: Insects > Digestive system > Gut ...
AACCGTTCAACTTTGGATATAGGTGTTTTGGGTTATATCGGTATACTTTAACATAAGGAACACCCTCCCGAAGTCTGGCACATTCCTCCTGGGACACCCTGTATATATATATATATATATTTTAAATGTTCCATCTTCCGTTCATTAAACAGATCCGTAATATATATATAATGTATATATATATATACATATATACATATATACATATAACCACAAAATCCATTTCAATGTTCATAATGTATTTCATTCACTAAATTCTCACCAACATGTTTCGGCCGTTATTGCGGCCATCTTCAGGGTGATGTTATTGTTACAACAATACAAAGGTACAAATGTGGTTAGCTGTGTTTCCGTCACTATAACAATCAGCTGAAATTGTAATAGTGTTTAATTGTTATAGAGTGACTGCGACACAGCTAACCACATTTGTACCTTTGTATTGTTGTAACAATAACATCACCCTGAAGATGGTCACATAGCGGCCGAAACATGTTGATGAGAAAATAGTGAATAAAATACATCATGAACATTGAAGTGCATTGTGTTGGTTATTTATATATTAAGGTTATGTAATTTGGTTACACAACAGACGGGTGTACGGAGCTACGTTTATCTGCCCATCCACAAGATCCATCTCTTACAATCACTTCAAGCCTGCAGTAAACGGAACTGTTTTACTGGTCTACACTAAGAGGTGACATTTCATTGCTGGTTCACGCTATTGCATCATCAAATATGACTCAGATAAAACTGAAATGAAGCTCTCCGGTGGCAGAATCCTAAGATTCTGCACATCTAATACCAAATGCCCGTCTACCATCAGTGATCACAACACACCTCTCTTAACATCCATCATCTTAAGGTTCTTCAAGAAGCTTCCCCATCAAACTCTTCACACCGTGTTCTCGTCTTTTTTCCTTTCTTGCACCGTTTCCGGTACTGCTGTAAACTGCTCGATAGATAAAAACTTTTTATATTTTTTCCCTCTTTCCCTGATAATCTTCCAGTAGGCCTTATCTGTCTGAACCGTCTGTTACTGTATCCTTCAATGGGTCTCTTTCTCGCAAAATGTAATTATAATGCCCTTCGCGGCATTCTCATTCTGTCCACTCCTTTTTACATGGCAAAATCACTGCAGTCGTTTATCTGAGTTCCGACATTTTCTCAGCAAAATTCATTTCTTCTCTTTATTCCGTTCTTGTTTCCCCGTCAGTATTTCTCATAAACAATACGCAATATCTACTGCCTGGATTCTATGTTGCTTTTTTTTTTGTAAGTTTTTATGTTTCGGCGCTGAACGTTATCTGTTTAAACCATAGCCTACTGTCAGTACAACATTTGGAAGAACTACGAGGCAATGTGTAAGCCAATAAATGAAAATGTTCACTGATTTAGCCAGTCCCAGCAAGCTGCTGTGGTGACTGGCACACCTGCGTGTCCTCACCGCAGCACGTAACCGCTTACACTGCATTTATTTTACCGGAAATCTGCACAAAAACAGAATGCGCACTGCAGCGCTCTCTTGCGGCTGCTGCACCGTACTGATCCGAACTCAAACGTCGGACCGCAATGCCGGATCCATGAGGGCTCGACAAGTGGCACTGGAATGTGCAAGTGGTTCACAAGAAATCTCATGTAACGGGTGCCATCATACCTTCTGCATGCCATGAATTCTTATTATAGCAGTTTTCAAGCGCAAAAAGTAGGACTGTTCTGGCAAGATTTATTTTACATTTTGAAATGTTTCAACTTCAATATCATTTTCGCTCTTCAAGGAGATTGTAAGCAGTTTCCCTCTCCAGGAAGACTTATGCCGTCTTATCTTCATGCTGGACTCTATACCAAGCCTTCGCCTTAATACTGATCTTCAGGAATAAACAGAATGGCGCACGAAAACGTAGCCCGGACTTTCGTGTCAATGTCATTAACAGTTTTATTAACAAAACAAGGATTACAAATATTATATTGCATTTTAAAAGTTATTTGGTTGTTCTTCAAGAATATTAGTTGCCGTTTTAAAGGTTGTGCTGAAAATGGTCTCCACCAGCAGCAAGGAAAAGCGATGCGGTGCTAATTCTCCGTGCGCCACTCCGTACAAACGGTTTCCATCTTCAGGGTGGCACAGCAGGCTCATCACGACATAACCAGTTTTCATGTTCAGAGTCACATCAGAAACCTCCATCTTCGGAAGAGTAAAGGGGTCTAAGCATTTTTAACCTTCAAGAATGCAGGCGCCGCCTTCGAGAATACTTACTCCATGGAGCAGAATCCTTCTTGAGAAGCTAACCGGTTTGCAACCGCCACATCCCACTTCCTGAAGATTCATCTTAATATTATCTTCCCCTCTATGCCTGGTTCTCCCCAGTGGTCGCCTTCGAGAATATGCAGTATAAAAGACACGCTGCACCTAAGGATATAATGAATTCAGGCCAACTTCAGCTGACTGACAGTGCCAGTATCTAGCGCAATTGTGCAGTTATTTCCATGCCTGTGGAATGGATTATTCTGGCCGTTTCCCTTAGCCATACGAAGCAAGCCGGCGAGCCGGGATGGCTCAGTCGGTATAGCGATCAGCTATGGGCTGGACGGTCCGGGGTTCTAATTCTAGCAGGAGCAAGAGATTTTATCTTCTCCAAAACCGTCTAGACAGACTCTGGGGACCATTCAGCCTCGCAGTCAGTGGGCGGCGGGGTTACTTCCCGGGAGCAAAGCGGCCAAGGCGTAAAGTTGACCACTCACCCTCAATCTAGAGCCGGGGTTAAGAATGACTTCACCTATAACTCAGCTCCTCCTACATGCCTTCGTGAAGTAGACAGGGACTTTACCTTCATATTATGCAACATTTCCCAATAATGCACACTGCACGAAGACCTACCCTAGTCATGCGATCAATTATAGTAACTTCTCCACTTACTTACTTACGTACTTACTCTATGCAGCAGATCCCTTCATGAGAAGCTAACCGGTTCTCAGCTAGTCAACAAATTAGCCACATTTGATGGAACCCGAAGGTTCATTATCGCATTCACAAGTGCCCGCCACCTGTCCCTGTCCTGAGCCAGATCCATCCAGTCCATGCCCCCACATCCCACTTCCTGGAGATCCATCTTAACATTACACCCATCTACGCCTGGGTCTTCCAACTGGTCTCTTTCCCGCAGGTTTCCCCACCAAAATCCTGTATATACCTCTCCGCTTTCCCAAACGTGCTACGTGCCCCGCCAATCTCATTATTCTCGAACATCTACACTTGATATTTTAAACAAATTAAAATTTATTTACTTGAATTTCGTTTACATTTTTGGATGTAATCGGTAACACCGGGTTTTTGCCTATACCTGATATAATATTGCTAAACGTGTTATAGATACACCCACAAAAGATGATTTAAGCGTTAATCGAATCCATGAAGAAAAACAGTTTGAATGCCTCTCGGTTTATTTAGGGGCGTCTTCAGCTGCTGGAAATCGTATAAAAAGAAAAGGGGTGGCTAAAGAAAGATAGTTTCGTACAGTCTGCCCACAGGTACTAATACAAACCACAGAATGCCTCTTAGTATAGCCCGAATTCGACACAAGATACGAACCTACAGACTCCCCGTAATGAAACAGGACATGTCCACACCACATAGCCTGCACGGTGAGCGAACAGAATTCACGAGCTCCGGGCTGTGTAATAAACGCTGAATGAACACTGCAATTCTTTTCGGGGCCAAGAGTTCATGGGTTACGTTTCAGTAAGCGCGGTTATGAACTGGCGTCTCCGAAGCGAAGTGTTGACTATCAGACATTTTTTTGTGCGGTCGCCCCGTCCCAATCATGAACTAAATACACGCATTCCTCTGTAACATCGTCGGGCACGCCAACCAGGCGCAGCGTCACTAAGCAAATTTTACACACCAAAATCTTGATGTATGTACCGTGCATTTTGTAGAATTTTACTATATTTGCCCAACAAATCTGCATTTGTTGGGCAAATATAGCAAAATCTTACACATCATAATTCCTAACAACAAGGCTTGAAAGTACAACCGAGTATGGACTGCTTTCATATGAGCATACTGAAGGAATGGGCAGGGCGGGAAGGACCACCCTCTCATAATCCAGATGTCTTTTGTTTTTTTCTCATTGCTGTTGGTCTCATGTCCAGAGATTTCATTGCAGTAAGCACTGAAGAAATTTCCCACCACACCCTTTCAGTCTGTTACCATCATTTCCCAGTGCACTTTAGAATCATCCAATCAATAACAGGAGCCATGAGCTTATTAACATTAGAGAGTGCATGTAATGCTCAAATAAATTCCAATGTAAAAATCCCCACTGAGAAGCTGGCGGTCGCTCGGCTAGTCACACAGTCCCTAGCCCTTTATTGAACCCGGAGGTTCATTACTGAATTCACGACAGCTCACCGCTGGCCGCTATCCTGACTCAGAATAATCCAGGCCGTAACAACAAGACTGTCCCTTTGAGATCCATTCTAACATTATCCCCCTTTCTACGCCTACTGATCTCTTACTTACTTCCTTACTCATGGAGCAGAGTCCTTCTTGAGAAGCTAATGGTTCTCAGCTAGTCAAGAAATTCCCGCATTTTATGGAAACCGCATTCACAAGTGCCCGCCACCTGTCCCTATCCTGAGCCACATCGATTCAGTCCATGCCCCCACTCCCATTTCCTGAAGATCCATCTGAATATTATCCTCCCATCTGCGCCTGGGTCTTCCAAGTGATCTCTTTCCCTCAGGTTTCCCCACCAAAACCCCGTATAAACCTCTCCTCTCCCGCATATGTGCTACATGCCCCGCCCATTTCAAGTGATCTCTTCCTATTCAAAATATAAACTGTTGCTTTATCCTTACCGGATTTTCAAATGGCAGGTAATATTACTAACGAACAATGTTACAATATCCTAAACATCACTGTAACACAATTACGACAACAACAACGAAATCCTGAAATTAAATTTCTCAAGAAGAGGTCTCGTGTGTGTGTGTGTGTGTGTGTGTGTGTGTGTGTGTGTGTATATATATATATGAGGAAGTATTTATCACGTAACAAGAAATATGCCATTATTGGTGACCAGAACTTAACACTTGTACATTTCTTGATGAAGTGAATACATAGAAACATTATTTCGAAAAAGTATGTGACTGCATGCTGCGAATTAAAAACTTCCTGGCATTTTATGGACAAGCTTATGGCTGTCTGTCTGTTTCCGTACAATAAGCGCGGTATATTTTAATTTGCTCAATAGCTGGCAGCTACTCAAAAGGTCTCTCAGTACTATGGAACTGCTAAACCGGTTCGCCCAGCTTTTAGGTTAGGACACCCAAGTTTGACGAAGAAGCTGTTATACAATGCCGTCCCTGTTACAAAACTCGGACTGCTACAATCGCGGTGTTTGATGACGCACTGGAAGCACCACCACTTCCTACTTAGTGAGACAGTTGCTGCTTCCAACCGGATGTGGGGGAGTAGACAATTCTCCCTTACAGTAAAACCTGCAGTCTCTTGGCGTGGAACAATGACTTAAACCACAACATATCACACTGACACTCAAACTACAGTATATTCTGCAGAACTGCTTAAAACAAGACACGTACACCACAGTACCTCCCAAACTGAATTTTGTAGAGCTGCCTAAAACATAAGGCATCACAGTGACTTCCAAACTGCGTCCTGTACAACTACTTAAAACACGGCAGATCAAAGTGACTCCGAAACATTACTCCGTAGAACTCCTTAAAACACGATATATCTCAGTGGAACCGCAACTGAATTCCGCAGACCGTTAAAAGTACAAGTTTTTACAGTAACCCCCAATTTGTATTATCCAGAACAATTGCTTCCCTAAGGCGTTCCCGTAGAATTCACGAAGACATATACATAGCTACCAATTTCATTCTGAAAATTACTTACATTCTAATTGGCTGCCGAACTATCGAATAAATACGTAACTATTTATTGAAAAACTAGACGTGCAGGGCGCCAGTAAGTTGACTCAAGAGCGCCTAGAGCGTTCAGAAGGTGCCTGGCTCGAACCAAGGCCGGAAGGCAAAATATCTAGAGTGAGGCTTCCGTGGTTTTCCTCAGCTCCTCCAGGCGCATTACGTCACGATCACTATATTCCAAACCATTCACAACTCAGCAATTATCCTAATATCAGACAGATGCTACAGGACTGTAGTCCGAGCTACTGAAAGTGTCGTTAAACAACATAACAGTAAAGTAAAAACAACAATTAAAAGTAGATCTACTTGCCTAACATAGCAAATAACGAAAGAATTATATTAATTTGATTACTCTGCGTGCTGTTTCTTCATCAGGTAATTTCACTACTTCACTGCACTGTACTGCATGCTTCACACGACACATTAATCTTCAAGTGCAAGCACTTCATTACAGCCAATCACATGCAAGTCAGCTTCACTAGTACTTGGTACGCACTAAACCATTACGATTACAACGATTCGAGTACCGCTTCAAAATTTACAATGCGCATGACAATAAAAGTGGATTCAACAAAGAATATTACTGAAGACTTCCGTTGCCGACTGCAGCTCATGACGAATGTTATCATAAATAAATAAAGAGGAACGAAAAGTAAAAACTGCAGATAGCAAGGCGACGCAAAAACTAGGTTTCTAGGGAGATAAATGACCCCAATACTGCGGATTGAGCCCTACAACGAACAGATATTAACCAAAAATAAGCAGGTTTCAGTACAGAATAACTTGGATGGTGGTCTGCAGGGAGACTTTTCGGTTGTGCGGTTAGCATTCCTGTTTCCTACTGATACGTCCCAGGTTAGAACCTTGGTTCGGATACCGCATATAGCAAGAATGTTTGTGGTTTTACACAGTTATTTCATGCGAATACTTTGACAGTCCTATAAAACAGGCCACAACAAATTCCTTCCACATTCTTCCCAGGTCACCATACAAACATTCGATGCTAGCAATTGAGAATCGTTAAACAGCGAAAGAATTAATCTCTGAAGTGGCGTTGGAAAAAAAATAAGCAGACTGACATGTCGCACCACCATGCGTTCATTTTATGCTAGTAGCACAAAGAACGCACAAAAAATAGTAACAGACTAGCCGTTTGGCTTAAAATAACCTCCAGTTTCATTTGTAGGTTCTCACGGAAATGACTATGAAGACTGCTGTATTGTGGAAAGTGACGCTCTGTGGCTTAATATACAGTACAAGTATCGCAGCTCCAGAGGAAAGGGCTATCTACAAACTAAATGGGTCTAATCCCAGAAGAAGGCAGCATTAAACTGAAACAGGCCTATGCCTGGAGTTCTAATGTTTCCACTCGTGAATCAAGCTGGTCAAACTCATCATCAGGCTAGCTGTTCGTATTCCAAGCACAGAATGAACACGTCTTGTGTGTCTACTTTTTACGCGAGAAGATACAATTTCAAGTTTCCTACACTCAGCAGAATTAATTTACTAAGGGTATTCAGTTAGGAAGATGGAGCATAATTCCAAGTGGCTCGTTTTCAGACGGATATTGGTCTGCTAAACTTTCGGTTATTCAGCGAGACGTTTCACATTCAATGCAGATGCTCTTGAATGGTGGGCATGCACGGATTTGGTACAAAGCCGTGCCTGAGGAAAATAATGACAGGTAACGAAATTTCCGCAGAGCGTTTGTTTGTTATGCTCCCTAGATGTTAAAATTCGTGCATACTTTCCAGAAAAATACTATTTCCCCTATCTTAGAAACAGACTTACCATGCATCATCATCATCATCATGTTCTTCGAAATATCTCCAGCGGGAAATTTAAATCGATATACTATCTCTTACAAGTCGATACTCGATGCTTACAATCGCTCACACTCGATACTCCATGTTGGAGTGTTTCGTCACGGTCAGCTTTTACTATATATTGAGTACAGCCTGCTTCATTTATAAAAACGATTTCTGGGTCTCTATGCGTAAATCACAGAGAACAACGGTTTTCAGTGTAAAGATCACTCGTGGGAGCAGATCATATCTCAACGTAGGAAGGTCGTCACATAAAGTATCTGTTATTGTTGTCCCATTTTAACGACAATCGGAATGTCGGCAAATTTTAGTAACAAAAAATCACAAACATAAAATCTCAAGATGATGTGTCCAGTGGGAGTCAATCTGCCCCATAGGGACGGAAAGACGAGCAGACATGACGATGCCATAGTCGATTTCGCAAGTGCTAACAAACGCGCCTAAAATAGCTCGTAAACATGCCGATATTTGAATAGGGTACCAAAAATACACAAATCAAAGACGAGAACGTTACAGAAAACTGCCCAATTCTGAAGAATATCGTCAAATCAGCTGCTAAGGTACTGACGTTGAGAAACAAACTATTTATAACACCATTAATCTTAGTACAAACTGTACATAACTGCCGACAACAGGGGCAGCTGGCAGTATGCTGCGTCCCCCAGACAACAGAAGTTTACTTGGTTCCTTTAGATTACATTTTGTTAGCAAGCTCTAAGCTTAAAAATTATTGCAGGAACTTAATTTTTAACAGTACTAGTTAGACTGTAACTTCCGCTGTATACGAAAACGAGTTTCCCCTACCTATTAATCTTACAGTGATTAAAAATATTCAGTTTTTGTTACTACTGCAGTCTTCCCCTTTCATTTTCATAACTATCTTATCATTATCTCATTTGCCACTGTGCATCCTCATTATCCATACAGCGTCGTAAAACAGCAATCTAAAATAACCTCTGCAAAGTTTACCTCATTATAAGAAAGATAAATCAGTAACATCTACAGCCGATACGGCGCCAAAGAATATAAACGTGTACGCAATATAAAAGGCGGGTGTTTGCCATTCCGTCGCTACGTAAATTAGCAATCAGTCGACAGTCGTTATGAGCCGTAGCAGAAGATGACATCAATAAACGACAGTGGAAAGAATGCTCGAGCCAAAAATTCAAAGTCCACCTTTACCCAAAATGTTAGTACATCTCCCGATAGTTGTAGACCCAACACTTGGTGCTTCCTGTGATTCTACCAACTTCGCGTCTTTGTTTAAAAGCACCGTTTTCTGTGCCTCTCCAAGTCAGTAACCTAGACACTTCTTCTGCAATAGGCAAAATATGTTGGACGAACACAGAAAATGTTTTCTCTAATGATTTTATGGTCGAAACTGAATATTTGTCTCGATAATCGCAGCTGGCTTTGGTGATCAGTGAATAGCTCCTGTAATTGAGTCGGCGACAAATGCCGCAATCCTCTGACTTAATTCGTCTCGTCTTAAGTCGTTCCGTACTTACTTCGTTTGCCCCCGGACCCAATATATTAATCCAAGAGCGCAAATTCTTATGTACGATGCTGAAAATGTCGTCGCATTGCTGAACTCACATGACGAACTCAAGCTCGACCATCTTGTTGAAACTCGGAAGCAAAGCGCTTTTAAACAAGCTGAGGAACCTGAGCCTGAGCCTTAGGAGAGGACCGTGAAGGTTTTGAAGGTGGCTGACAGTCGTGGGATTGCTGAAGCTGGCATCAGGACATTTGAGGGCACAGATTCGAAAGAGCAGCGAGCAGCAACAACTATACAAGGACCCATGAGAAAGCGTGCTTGCTTTGAAGAGACTGTGAAAGAAAAGAAGAGGTGTTTGTCTATCAGTGCTTGACTTCTTCAAGAAAGTTTCAGAGACTCGTGCATCGCCAACTTAATGCTGGACAATGCGGATGATGATCTAGATTACGCGCATAGAATTCCTTAAATTGTAATTTATCTGTCAGATTTTTTTTTTTAATCCTTGTGGTTATAAATATATCCTATTTCTTGTCAAAACAGATTGTCTGGAATGATCCTCTCCATTTTAACAATGGGTATATGGGAAAGAGTGTCTCGACTAATGCCGTTTAGACTAACGTTGCCGGTATCGGAGTTATGACGTAACTTCGGGAGGATGAATGTAAAGTGTTACCGAAAGTCCTACGTCACTCAAAGGGTGTGGGATGGTGGCACAGAAACAAAACGGGTATGTCCAGCGTGAAAACGTTACCGACCCTGCCACTTTATCAATGCTTCCAGGCAACCACAGCGGCTTGTAACTAACCTCGAGACATCTTCCATGAGCAAGAACGAGCAGCAAATGCTGATAATTTGTTAATTTTGGCCGGTCAAGAACAAAGCAGAGCTGACGCACGGGGCTACACTGATTGTGAGATGGCAAGGGCAGGTCTACTTCATTCCACTATCTTTATCGCCGTGCGACTCGCTCTTGTTTCCGCCGGAAGATTTTACCTGCCAAAAACTAAGTAATGGCCTCTACCTAACGCGCTGGCTGATCAGCAGTATGATTCAGACTTGCAGTCTGAAACTGGTATTTCACATCATACATAAGTATTACGTTATGCGATAAATGTGTCTGGTCACTTCCTCTCGGTTCCCTTAACTTACAAAACACTGACGTGCATCGAACGTAATGTCGGATGACGTGTGTCTTCGAGACTAAGCGAAACGCTACCAGCACCTTCTTCAAATACGGCGAGAAAAAAATCTAACATTAACTGCAAAACATGGAACCAAAATGCGTGGACCCCGACTCACGGCAAATTGAAATACCGGCAAACCGCCGTCATGCGAAACGCTGTGAGTGAAGAGTGATGCGTTATGTCAGGTAAAATAATGTACGTGATAAAAATACTTTTAACCTTTCTCCCCACCTTCCGTGTCGTAGTACCGGTAGTTCACTTTGAACTTGATAAACTGATTATTAAATATGGATAATTTGTTATTTGATAAACTCAAAATAAGCCTAAAGACTTTTGCCTTTCGTTATAAAGAACTTTCTTATATTACATGCATTTTTTTTTCGTGTAAACTGATATCGATATTTCATAAACCATGATTACTGAATATCGACTTGTCGAAGATATCGATCGATCACAAGGCAATGTGCGCAGCTACCTTCGGTTACAGAATGTTACACACACATCTTACACACCTTCAGTTTCTGGAAGTATCTGATTTTACCGGAAGCCGGTAAGGCTGACAGATTATCGTGGATTTCTCAGTCTTTACAGGCAAATTCTGTGGCAGTGCGTTCAGACAGGTGTTTCCTTTCACACACTTTTCATGTCGTCATTCAAGTCATCATTCGACGCTTCATAGCCAGTGCGGTTTGAATTAACGTCGTTCAACGCACCAGGCATATTCAAACGAGAAAATATGTGGTCAAAGGACATTTGCATAAGAAATAATGTATAGCATACACACCTTTGTTCGTATGGCTGCTGAGAGGCTGTGAAGACTTCAAGTATCTGAAAAAAAAAAAAGATTATGAGCACTTCTTCAAATCCGCTCTCCGCGTTCATAAATTTACAATACGATGCAAAGTCGCTAAAGAGCTTCAAATTACAGCATAACACTGTGATTAGTACTGACCAGTAATTATGTCTAAATGACGAGGTATAAATAGAACAGGTATGTAAATGTTAGTCATAAGCTCAGAGACACCATGTTTTTGTGGTAAAGAAACGAAAATTTGTCCCTGAGTATATCATGAAGACATATGACGGAATTAAAGCACAATTTTACTCGTTCTTAAACTCAAAACTAGAAGAGTAGTCAGCTTCACGTCCCGGTCGCTTCACCGCGGTGAAAGAGCCCTCGCTACCTATAAAATAGGAGGCTGCGTGAAGTTCCTTTCCTGTGAAAAGAGTAATAATATTCCTGCGGGCATAACACATAATCAGTGAAAAATTTTCCAGTATAAGTAGTATACCGACGCTAAGCCACATTGTTTCTCTTTAAAAAAAAAAAGAGTAAATACTTTTCCAAAAATTCTGACTTTGCGTTACCGACGTGTAAATCTGCCAATACGCTAATCTGCATTTAAAAATATAAATTAGTAAATATAATTATAGGAATACGTACAGTGAGTCAAACACACTCACTGTACCTATATATATATATATATATATACACACACACAGTATATGTATGATTATACTTGTACGCAACACAACGGGGATGGCTCACTTAAAAATTAGTACATATAATTTCCACCACACCGGCTACAAGAGCATCTGCTGAATAATGATATTCAGCCGTCAGGAGAACCAAGACATACCTTCGCTCCACTAAGAGTCAAGACAGGTCAACTCTCACTCAAACAAGCAGAGAAAGCCTTAGTTGCAGCAATCAAGAAACCCCCCAACATCGACGATGTGATTATTAAAAAGTTTTTATTGGTTAAAAAAACAGATTAATTTCATGTCAAATAACCAAAATATAACAGGTAAGAATTTTAGATCTGATTTCTCTCCTTTGCAGATAGTGGATGTGTGTGGTCACATTCACATTTTATTTGTCGTTGTTTTTGTTGTTGTTTTAACATTGTTGCCTTAGAAAATGCTGAATGATTAAATCTTATCTTATTTGGGCGGATGGGTGGGTAAGGGGAAATGGGGGCATACGAGAATGTACTCCACTACACCTGACCTCAGAATCAGGATTCGCCACGATGACAGGGAATATTATTAAGGCTGCAAGTGTGACGCTAGTGTCTAAGAGACCAAAACGTAATAAAATCAGAACATTCAGTCCGTAAAGTCACCAGAAGAGAAGTACAGCATGTTTCTTGTGGACAGCTGGGGCCAGATGCTTGTAACAGTGTCGAGAGAGAGGAAGACGAAGCAGTGTAGATTCAGATCTCCACCGCTGTCCTAACACAAGTTCCATTGAATCCCACGAAGATCTAGACGTGCTTACAGAACAAAGTGTATGAACAGGCAGACTTACAACTCTCATTCACCAAAATTACCAACATTTCTTCTTGACATCCATCCATTCATTAGCGTTTGGAATCTAATGGTGAGTACTCACGCAGACCTTCTTCGTAAGCTGACAGTCGTTCCACCGATCAAGATGCCCTCTACCGCTTATGGAGTCGGCGATTTCACAATTCCCTCGCACCGTCCTCTTCAATCCCACAAGCTGTACAGCAAAACCTCCAAATCTGTCTACTCCTTTCCGGTTTTCCGTACACATATTCCGTAAGAAATGTTATCTCCCAAGATGTGCTAATGTCTCGCCCACCATCTTCCACTTGATCACCCAAAGTTTTGCAAAGAGTTAATATTACGCTACCTTCATTATGTAATTTCTCCTAACACCTGCACGGCTGCTTCTCCTATCTCGAAGGTCCAAATATGCCAATCAGCACGCTTTTATCAAAACATCCTAAAGGTACTTTATTCATACAAGGTGACAGAATTGTTTAATAATCCTCTTAACGTAATTTGAAGGTGTTAGCTGATGTCGACCACACTACCTTGTACAGCCACCGTAACTTGACGACTACTAAAGGGTCAATCAACAGTGATGGGCGTTCTGCTTCACGGTCCGCGAGACAGAGGGCCAACACAATCAACTTAAAATGCTGTTGCGGGCAGGGGTGAGAACAATTACACGCGGCCGAAAACGTCGAAGTCCTTTTCTAGATCACGTTATATTCTATTTTCTCAGTGCAGGAATGATGTGCGTCTTCGCTAGCCATAAGTAAATATCAAGAATAATGATGGAAATCAAAAAGCAAATAACTCATTAGGAAACTAAGAATTACATCTTTAATCTCGAACAGGCCTGTAAGATATCTTTGTATTTCACAATAAACTGTGTTTTAAATATAATTCCTCTTAATATTGTCAAGAAAAGCATACAAATGTTTAAACATGTAAGGCAGACATCCTGAAAATCTGTGGGGTAACACATACCCAAAAATATCATAAAGACATTATAAATATGATTGAAATGTGTGTATATATATATATATATATATATATATATATATATACACACACATACACACACACACAAACACATACACTTAACGGCGTGTCTTAAACTTCCAATACCTGCTCTTTGTAGTAATGACACTAGGCCTTTTCTGTCTTATCAGGTCCTGATATTGGTCCATAAGGGCTGTAACATGTAGCAGGAAGCAGTATGTAATTATAATATTATAAACATTTCTACAAGTGTATTTTGGATGGTGTATTAGTAAACTGCATAATGCACGGAAAACATTAAGATGCATTTACTTTCGGTTTGATAGCAACAGTTGCGTCTATTTCAGCACAGAGGTTACGGGTGAGACATTTGGTAGTTACACACTGTTATGTCATACACATAACCTACAGATTGTGTGACAACGGATACTGATACAGTACAAGCAGCTGTACATCATGAACATACCATACCTGCAACCTGTGTCATATTTGGTACTCACATACATTTCTTGAATTGCCTCACATTCTGTGTGACATTTGGTGCTTATAATGAACATCATGAACTTAGCCTGCAAAATGTGTGACGCGTCAATAATACAAAAAGTACAAGGAAGCGAATCGTTTATATTATTGGTCTGTTTGACAAGGCGTGCCACAGTAGAAACTACTGCATGCATCATGCGCTTTAAAATAAAAAATCTGCATTTTTCCCCTAATGTCTTTACGAATTTCGGATGGTCCACGCAGTAGACAGTAATTCCTTTGTGTGTGTGTGTGTGTGTGTGTGTGTGCGCGTGCGTGCGTGTGCAGCATTAATCAGTTAATCTCTTTAATGGAGAATTAGTGTGTTTTCTGTGAACATTAAATACTACATAGAACGTCTGCCTGAACAACTTCAAGCTCAGTGGTCACTATCTGTACCACTCAACTACAAATGAGAAACTCTCCACTTTGCGTTTCGTAAGATTCTCGTGGTAAATATAGATTATACGAGTGTGCTGATAAGTCCTTAGCCCGACCAGGAAGGAAACAAGCTACAGCGAACAAACTTGGGATTTATTCAACACATGTAGTACTTCTCACGAAGCTCAATACACGTCTTAGCCCGTTGCAGTAACTTCTGCAAGCCACTCAAAAAAAAAAATTCAGAAAGGTGTCCGTCCAACCAGGTCTCCGCGGCACCAATGACCTCCGCGTCGTAAAAAAAATGGCAAACTTTCAACTGTGTTTTCAGTCCAGGGAATAGGTGGTAGTTCGACAGGGCTAGATCCGGAGAATAGGGTGGGTGATCAAGACAATGGAAGCCCAAGTAGGCCAGTTTCTTCTTGGTTGCAAGTGCCCGGGTAGCCGGGGCATTGTCATGCAAGAACAAGACCCCCTTGGTGACCTTCCCGCGACGCTTTTCTTTCCAAATGTCCTTCAATTGCATCAGCAGAGATAGTTTGGCCCTTTGGAAGATAATCAATGAGGAGGATGCCGTCTTTATCCCCAAAGAAATCGAGGCGAGAACTTTTCCAGCGGATTTTTGCACTCGAAATTTTTGGGGGCGGTGTAAGCTGGTATGTTGCCATTCCATTGATTGTTGCTTTGTCTCCGGGTCATAGCGATATAACCAGGATTCGTCCATGGTCACCAATCGCGACAGAAAATCATTTGGATCGCGCCGAAAAAATTCCAGAAGTTGCTCAGACGACTGGCACCGTTGACGTTTTTGATCCGCGTTCAGGCATTTCGGGACCCAGTTCGCGGAGAGCTTCCGCATGTCCAAATCTTCATGAATGATGGACCCAACCCGCTCACGTGAGATTCCCAGTTGCTCAGCTATTGGTTTAGCCGAAATCCGGTGATCTTCCAAGATTAGCTCGTGAATTTGATCAAAAATCTCCGGGGTGGTCACTGTTTTGGGTCGTCCAGGACGAGGCGCATCACAGGTGGAAAAAATCACCACGTTTAAACTAGGCCACCCAGTTTTGACGGTGGCATACGATGGTG
>Ga0123354_10008330_pt1 | contig 15748 bp, 19 predicted proteins | sample TergutLab28metaG_2_FD_97872 | JGI IMG/M metagenome (GOLD analysis project Ga0123354, IMG submission 97872) | Labiotermes labralis P4 segment gut microbial communities from Petit-Saut dam, French Guiana - Lab288 P4 | ecosystem: Host-associated > Arthropoda: Insects > Digestive system > Gut ...
AAGTCGTATCTTGCTCTGTCAAGAGCATTTGCGTCGCTCATTTTGCTTCACACCAATAATATTTATCTCAATTGCGCATTCCTATAAAAGTATTGGCGATGAAGAAGGAAAAAGTGGTCGTGTCAATCGGCGGGTCCGTGCTTATACCGGATAAAGATGACTCAGAATACATTAAAAAATTGGCTGAGGCCATCAAAGAAGTATCCAAAACAGTACAGATGGTGATCGTTTGCGGCGGAGGAAAGATAGCCAGATACTATACCGATACAGGCAGGGAGCTGAGCGGCACAACATATCAGCTTGATATGCTCGGCATCGGCATAACACGGCTCAACGCTCAGCTTTTGGCCATTTCTTTAGGCGGGATCTCCTCCACAGACATACCTATGACGGCAGAGGATGCAGCGAACCGGTCGGCCCCGGACAACATAATCGTTATGGGCGGCACAGTGCCAGGACACACGACCGATGCCGTGGCGGCGATGGTCGCGCGGGAGATGCGCGCGGACAGAGTGGTCAACGCCACATCTGTAGAGGCCGTTTATTCCGAGGACCCTAAGAAGAATCCTGATGCGAAAAGGTACTCAAAACTGACGATCGATGAGCTGGAAGGGCTCGTTTACAAAGAACACGGCGCCGGCAGTTCGAGCGTGTTCGATCCTCTCGGCATAAAGATCGCAAAGAATGAAAAAATAGACATTCTGATGGTCGACGGCAGGAACCTCAACGAACTGAAGAACGCCATACTCGGTAAAGAGATCAACGGAACATACGTCAATTCCCATTGAAGCGTTCCAGATCGGAAGAGGTTATCAGCTCGAATCCGGCCGATCTTATCAGTTCCGATATTCTCCTCTCTTCCGCTGCTTTGAGCGATTTCCTGTGTATGTATACAAGCCCGGTATTCGATGCCGCGCACGCGTCCCTGACCATTCTGATAATGTCCTCGTCGCTGCTTCCTTCCATCTGATAGTTCGGCAGCATGTGGCCGAAGTTGATCTTGAAGCCCAGCGCAACCTCTGTGAACCTGGGGGCATAATGTCCTCCCCCGACCCCTACAGCGGTGTCGTAGTCGTTAGGTTCCATGTCTAGGAGCACGTCCGTGAGAATATCCGCCGCCCTTTCGTTCCCCCAGTTCCTCATATCGCTTCCTATCTCAATAAAAAATGTTGGTTTCCCGAGCCACGGCCCGTGATGCGTCACCTCGAAGCACACCCTGAACCCTTCCAGGTCATTGTATCTTGCGATCCTTCTCAGCGCGTCGGTCATGAGAGGAGGATTGGAAATGACGAGTTCTCTCTCCTTTCCTCCGAATTTGTTCTCGTGGAAGTTGCCGATCGGATGCACCGTTAATGCTGCCTCTCCGCTTGTAGCGGAATGCCTTGACATGAATACCACTTCGTCGACCGCAAGGCCGGCGTCTGCTACCCTTTCATCGATGTCCTCGATATGGATGTGGAGATCGGGCGTCGTCATCATTATCGTTTCTCCGTTCGAGAGATAACTGTCCTTCCCGTGCTTACCGATCTCCTCCCATTCTCTTTTTTTAAGAAGCTGGGTCTTCATATTTACAGACGGTATGTCTGTCTCACAGCAAATGAGTAGCCTCTTTTTCCCGGTCATTATGAACACTATATCAACACAAACATGATATAAATCACCTTCATACTCCTGTCTGTGCCGATAGAAAACGCTACGATAAGAGAGAGGGCGCTGCTTCACCTTAACAGGTTCCCTGACATGACACCGAATGAAATGTTCAACGTTCCTTTCGATCTCACTCAGGACGGTATCGCATCCGTCCTCGGGATATCCCGCGCGCACGCGTCGCTTGAGCTCAAGAAACTTAAGGAATTAGGGAAGGTTGATGAGTGGCAGGCGCACATTAAGGGCTCGGGTACGAAAAGGAGAGTTTATTATCTCCTGCCAGAGGGCATCGCGGAAGCGGAGATGCTCATAAAGAGGTTCGAGGCGTCTGGTATAGCTGTCGATGCTCTGCTTGATATGAAGAGATGCGACCCCGGGATCATGTGGGAAAGCCTGAGCGCAAAGGACAAAGAGACTTTCGGTCTCAGCTGCGTGTTCAGGGTTCAGATACCGAGAAAGACCCTTCCGGAGATGAACACCGGAGTGATACCTGTTGATTTCTACGGCTTGACCTGCATAAGCGATGCCGTCCGTGAAAAGTACCTTTCGCTGGCGGACCCGGAGAAAGCAAAGACCTGGCACAGCCGCGCTGCGGATTGGTGGATGGACAATGAGGAGGACGGCGATAACGATCAGGAAAGACTCTACCATCTTGTGAAGGCCGGGAGGAACACTGAGGCTTGCAAATTCGTCCTTAAGAGGTCTGAGAAGTTCTTAGAGAATCCTAATGAGGACCTTCTCGCGATAGTGAAAGAAATGACGGTGATCCCCAAGTACACCAAATCGATCTACAACATAAGAGCAAAGATCGCTTTGGAGTGTGCTGACGCAAACGATGCTTTTGCCTGCGCGGACGTGCTTACGGATCCCCTGACAAACGATGCGGACATCATCAGGGCAGAAGCGTACATGCTGTCCGGGGATGCCGAAAAAGGTTTTGTTCTTGCCTCGTCCCTGTTCGAAAAAGAACCGTCCTCAAGAGCGGCTCTTATCGCAGCGAAATGCCTGTTCAGAATGAAAAGATATGATGAGGCGTCCGATCTGCTGGCCTCTTCCTGCGAGGTGCTTTCCAACAACAACGATGCCACCAGCATCGACGAGATACTAATGCTGAGAGCGGGCATAGCATACGACAGGGGAAAGACGGATGAATCTCTGAGCTACCTCAGCAAAGCAAAAAAGGTATCCAGAAAGAACAGGACGAAGGAAAGGATAGATGCCTTTACCAAGAACATAAAGAACGGGAAGAAAGTAAACTTCAACTGATCAGAATATTGTGTTCTTCTTCAGGTCATCCATGTCCGAGATGTAGAGGTCCCTTATGTCCTTGATATCCCATTTCAACATAGCCAGCCTCTCAAATCCGAATCCCCATGCGAGCACCGGGTACTTGACGCCGAACGGCTCCACGACCTCAGGCCTGAATATGCCTGCGCCTCCCAGTTCCATCCATTTTCCGTTGAAGAACACCTCTACCTCAAGGGACGGCTCGGTGTACGGGAAATATGCCGGCCTGATCCTTATCTGATCGAATCCCATTCTGGCATAGAACTCTTTTATCATTGATATCAGCGCATCAAAGTTACCATTCTCGTCAATCACTATCCCTTCTATCTGAGTGAATTCCGGAAGGTGCGTGGAGTCTATCGACTCGTTCCTGAATATCCTTGAGATGGAGAATGCCTTCTGCGGCGCGTCCGGATGCTCGGAGATGTATCTTATGCTGCTTACCGTGCTGTGCGTCCTGAGCAGGGCCGCTTCCGCCTTCTCCCTGCTCCACGTGCCTCCCCATCCGGTGGAGCCTGTGTTCCCTCCTCTCTCATGTATGTCCTTCACTTTCTGCACAAGCGCCTCGTCCTCAAGGTCCACCCTTTCCGGGTCGTCAAGATAGAATGTGTCTTGGAGGTCCCTCGCCGGATGGTCCTGAGGCGTGAATAACACGTCAAGGTTCCAGAAAGCGGGCTGCACATACTCGGAGGACATCTCGGTGAACCCCATGTTCATGAAAAGCTGCCTTATCTCGTCGCCGAGCCTTGTCAGAGGGTGTTTCTTCGCCGGAGTCGCCGTAGGTGCGAATGTCCCTACATCATACTTCCTGAATTGGATGTCCTTCCACTCTCCGCTTTGGATAAGGCGGTCCGTTACATCTGTAACTTCCTTTTTCAGCTCTATCCCTGAAGAGACTGCTCTCTTCCCATCATCCGTAGCGAATATCGTCCTTTCTGTGACGATCTTGTCCCTGATCAGCCCCTGCCTTCCTTTGAGGTCCTTGATGATCTTTGGGTCTGCGTCCTTCTCTTGTATGGGCGATGATACCATTCTTTCAAGCAGAGCCTCGTCGTCCATTTTTGATCGGACAGCTGATCTGCCTTTGTCAGTAAGTACCAGGAACTTCATTCCGCCTTCTGCGGCTATGTCCGCCAAGCCCTTTCTCTTGAGCCATCCAACGGCGATCTTGTCATCGCCGCCCAGCATCTTTTCGGAAAGGACGTTCATGTCGATCCTTCCGCCTGATGAGTCTATGATCTCGATGGCGCGTCTCTCCGGCAGTCCTTTCTCGATGATCTCTTTGTCCGATACCTCAAAGAAGGTCCGGACCTCTTCCTCTATCCTGACCAGGCCCTTTGACTCCAGCCATGATGCGGCGCCCATGACCTCCACCTCGAGATCGAAGCTGCCTGCTTTGATCAGTTCTGCCGGCGAGGTTTCCCATTTGGAAACCTCAAGCGCGATCAGAAGTTTCCTCTCATTGTAGCTCAGTCCTTCCACTATACTTGAGATGTCCACCCGATCACCATTTGAATCCTTCGAACGTCATGCTGTCGACCACTTCTTTTGCCTCTTCTCTCTTGGCCTGATGCTCCTCAAGGAAGAGGTTGATCTTCCCTGTAAGTATCTGCTTGCATTCGCCGCAGAGGATCTCTCCTCTTCTGCATTTGTCGGCGAGTTCGTTTATCTTATCATCGTTTTCTTCGAAAAGGAAATAATTATACTTGAATACCGCACACACCTCTGGGTTCCCGCCCTTCTCCCTCTGCTCATCCACCGATACGCATCCTCCGGTGAAGGCTCTCCCCACTTTCTTTTTGACCTCCTTCGGAGAGTCGGTCGTGTATATCGTTCCGAATTCGTCCGAAGATGACATCTTGTCCCCGCCTCCGAGACCTGGGAACATCTTGCAGTATAGCATGGTGGGTTTGGGGTAATTGAGACCCGGCGCAGCGTCCCTTGCCACTCTGAAGTGCGGGTCCTGGTCGATCCCGCACGGTATCAGACAGGGTACCTGTTTCCCGGACATCTCTGTGGGCAGGAAGGCCGGTGCCGCTTGGATGGTGGTGAAAAATATCGATCCTATGTTGTTCGAGTTGTCGAAGCCGAACACAGCTTTAGCGGTAGAGAACGTGACCTTTTTGGATACCTTTAAGGCGATCGGGTACAGCGTCTTTATGTTCTCGGTGTCAAGGATTATCTTGGTCTTCTCGGGATCGAACCCCAGCGCGATGAAGTCCAGCGCATTCTCGTAGGCGAGAGACCTTGTTTCATTCAACGTGAGGTCTTTGAAAAGGAACTTCTCATCATCGGTCATCTGGAACAACATGTCTACTTTGAAGGTGTCTTGTATCCATTTGTTCAGTATCCATGGCATGATGTGCCCGAGGTGCGTTTGCCCCGACGGGCCTCTTCCTGTGTACAGTACGAACTTGTTTCCCTTGTCATACTCGTCCAGCAGCTTTCCGAAGTCTCTGTGGGTGTAGAAGATGCCTCTTCTCAGCATCTTGTGCGGTTCGCCGTACTTGCCGATCCTTTTCAGAAGTGCGTCGTCGATTGGCGTGGTACCGAACCGCTCCATCAGGAGATCATAATCGATGTCTCCGCTTACCTCCCACGGTGTGACCTTGAAATCTTCCGCCATGTCAGTGACCTTATGATTACGGAAGGACAGCCCCATCTTTAAGCTTTCTTGAATCGGTCAGTCCTGTCGGCCTTCTGAGTCTTGCTCATGCACTCGTTCCTTCAGCCTTTTTGCATCGAAACTTTCTGTGAAAGAAGGGGTGGGATCATGCCGCGTTCATTTTCAACGTCCGACACCGCCTACGCGCGGAGATTAAGTTCACCTCACATGCGGCTGCGTTGATCGGATAGGCCTCTCCGGAAGGCGGAACCGCTTTAATGTATGAAACGTATGGGGACGTTCATGTGGAAGATACTTGGTGTGAAAACGATCTACATCGACATACCAAACACCGTAAAGAAAAGACTTATAGAGCTGGCAGGAGACGGAGAGAAAGAGGCTATTTTCAAGGACCTTATGGGAAGGTCTGAAGTGATGTTCCTGCTGAACGGCGAGACCGAAGAGAACTCCTTCTTTATCTCTGTCCCAGAGGACCTTACGCCCGAACAGATACAGTTAATGGCAGATGTCATTCTGGATACGGCGAAGGCCATAAAATTCCCGTTCGTCTCGGTCGAGGATATCGAACAGAGATATCAGGTAATAATAACCAATAATAAGGAACCTGAACTGATCGGGCTGAACAAGACCCCCGGAATGTCGTCTGTCGAGGTGTTCAAACCGATCATAAGATCTCTGGACTCCAGAGGCAAGCTTAATCCAGAGTTCAATAATCTTTTTTGACCCTCCGTCGGACGCCGCAGCGGCCGGCAGATTCATTTGTCCTCGGGCAGCGTAAGCTTCCCGAAGTTGGTCTTATCTCTCTTCGGCGTCCCGGGCAGATCATCCCGTGACGGCCTCTTCTCGTCTGCCTCCAGCCCTACGAACACAGGCACGGGCCTGAACATCTTCCACTTGGAAACGATGTCGTTGATGGTAACAGCCTCGAATATCCCGTAATACAGTATCGAAGCGAACGTCAGCGTAACTACGATCATCGCCGCGGAGATGGCGATATAGAATGCCACCGCCTCGATGTCTGATTTGTTGATCGCCAGTAGCACGAAGAACAGCGCTGCGATCACCGGTACCGCCATCCTTTGGAGCGTTGCTCTTATCCCGTTGTATACTTTGAAATCCCTATAGCCAGTCTCGATCCTTACATTAAGCGATCTGAAAATGGACCATGGCATCACCAGGATCGGTATGTAAAGGATCAATGTGAACATCAGAAGCGGAACTGATGTTTCAACGCTGAGGTCCATGAAAGAGGGGTTCATGGAAATGTATATCCAAATGAACATCCCGACCATCAGCCCGAGCGATATCGAATTCCAGACCTCTTTCCATGGTATCTTTGTTCTGCTCAGCTCATAATCCATCGTTATGTTCCTTGTGTCCAGATCTTCGGGGACGTTGAAGAGGAATGCCACGACCTTATCTTTCACGGTTAGTTTGTTTTTGACATTTATGTATTCTATCCTGCGGAGCACCCGGTAGAATATCGACCTTTGAAAAGCATCCACCAGCGCCACTACGCCGGATGCCCCTATTATCAGGAACAAGAACAGGAATACCAGGGTCAGCGGGATATCGATGAACCAGAGGGCCACTGCCGCGGCGGCAATGATCAGCAGTACCCAGTATTTCGATTTGATGTAGAATACCACGCCGCACACGAAGAATGGGATCGCAAGCAGAGGCATCAGGTCATGAAAGAGAGAATCTCCTGCAATTTCTTCGTAGAGAAAATATGCCATTACGATCAGGAAGGATATTGCGAAAGCGATCATGATCAGCTTGTCGAACCCTCTTACCAGCGTTATCCCTTCCGGCAGCTTGTCCGCCCAGAAGTCCCTGTTCTTTCCTTTCTCTATGTGGAGGCTCATTGTCTTTCCATCCATATGTCTATGCTGAGGGTCGCTCTGTCTCCTTTGTACACGCCAACGATGATTCCCATTTCTTTGTTGCCGCCGGTCATGATGGGGCCTATTGTTCCCTCTTTGACGGCTTGTTTGTAACAGACCGATGCTCCCTTTTCGTTTGCAACGGCCACGTCCACAGGGGCATCGGATGATATGTTTATCTGGATCGCTTTTCTTTTTTTGACCCCGAAAGAAAATGTTTGTACATTCCTGTAGAAACCGTCAACGGATGGGTCGAACTCCCCTATTGTCAATCCTTCCGTTTTGAAGACCTGTTCCCTCTCGCTGAACACTGCCATCATATGGATAACGTTCCCGCTGTTAATAGGCATTTTCATACCGAGAGCTCATTAGATGGTTGTTTCTCTGTTCAGAACGGCCGCTTAAAGAATGAGCTGCATGGGCGTCTGTGTTCATAGGGGGGTTTCTGTCTGTAGCTCTTCAATGTCCGTAGAGAATCTCCACATCTTCGGGTAATGGCCTCTGTCCATGAACACCCTTTCGACATCGACAGCTTTTCCCTGGTCGGTGGACATGACCTTTGAAGAGGACATCATCATTTTGCCTGTAGCGATCAGTTCTCCCCTTGCGGTCATAAGCGCGACAAGCGCGTTCTTCCTTATGTCCTCGTCGAGCATATGTATCCCTTTTATGCTGAGATCGGCCCCGTGGCATACAGCATCCACTGCGGTTGGCTTTACAATTATCTTTGGCAGCGGCTCTACAAGGACCTCCATGGGCAACAGCATGCTTCTCAGCCACCTCTCCCTGCCCATCTGCTGCCAGAAGATGTATGCGTCCGTCATGTCCTGCAGAGTTGCCGCTGTGCTTTCGTTCATCACTCCGGAACGAGTGCGCCTGAGCTCGACCATGTTCGCCCCGCATCCCAGCGCTTCCCCCACGTCCGTGCATATGGTCCGAATATATGTGCCAGCGTCGCATGACACCCTGAAAAGGACCTCGCGCCCTTTTATCTCGAGGATCTCCAGCTCGTTCACCGTTCTTATTCTCAGCTGCCTCTTCACCGCCGATCTTACCGGCGGCATCTGGTATATCTTGCCGACGAACTTCCCCATCACTTTGACTATCTTCTTTTCTCCGATGTCCTTATGGAGCCTCATGAGGCAGACATACTCTTTGTCCGACGACAGAACGATGTCGGTCAGCCTGACCGCTTTCCCTACACAAATGGGGAGAACGCCGCTTACATAGGGGTCAAGCGTCCCTCCGTGGCTTATTTTCTCTGCGTGAAGAACGTTCCTTGCCCAAGCCGTGACCTGGTGCGATGTTGGGCCGGAAGGCTTATCGAGCGCTATCACTCCCGCATCCAGAAGCTCGCCCGCAGAACGGTCCGATGGCCTTTTGCCCCATCTGTCCGGTAAAGTGTTCGGGTCTTTTACTAACATTCCTCTATTCCTTTGAGGATCCTGTCTACGACCTGATCCGGGTCCAGATCATCGGTGTTGATTATCAGGTCGTATACGCTTTTGTCCTCTATGTCGATATTGTAGTACATCTTGTAACGCTTTGCTTCTGAGGATTGCCTTTCGATCGTGTGGCGGTAGACCTCGTCGAACAACTCTCCGTCCCTCAGGCCTACTCTTTTTATCCTTATCTCGGGGCTCGCCTCCAGATATACTCTGAACGCCGGAATGTTGTTCTTTGTAAGCATGTGAGCCGACAGCCTGGATTCTAAAATTATGTCGGTATCTTCCCTTGCGACGGCGAGGATCATTCCATCGATCGTCTCATCTATGGCCGGATCTTTTTCGGCGAGTTCGCCGAACTCGCCGAGGGTCATCCCTCTTTCTTTTGCAAGCCTTCGAAAGAATTCTCCGAACACCACCGCCCTGACCCCGAGTTTTTCGGAAAGTTTTCCGCACGCGGTTGTTTTCCCGGACCCGGGGGGCCCGCTGATGGTGATCCTCATACAAGCCTCAGCTCTTTTTCCCTACCCTGTCTAGTTCTTTCAGCCGTTTTTGGAGCAGGAAATATCTGACGATCCTGCTCTCGAGCTGACCGATCGGAAGGCTGATCATGGTGTAGATCACGATCCATATCGGAAGGAACGACATGACGGTCTCATTGAGGTGTATTATGCCCCAGGGGACCAATGCTATCAGATTCTCTTCCGGCACGGTGTTGTTGATGAAGAAAAATACCCAGGCGTAGATAGGGATCACCACTACCATTGTGATGGGCATTACCTTCATCATCTGGGTGCTTGCCTCCATTGATTTTGCCGTCATTTTCGGCTGTTCTTCCTGAAGTTTCTTCAGTTTGAAGAGGTTGTTCTCGATCCTTGCCTGGCGCATCTCCTTGTTGAAGTCGCTCGTGATCTTCTGGTTCCTGGCCTGGCTTACGAAATCCGTCATGTACGTTCTTATGATCGTGCTGAGGGTGATCATTATCAGGCCGGCGGTCATCAGCGTCAATACGGGGCTCCCGCCGCCGAAGTCTATGACGTGGAACCCGTAGTTCAGCCCTTTGCCTATCGGCTCCCTGTACATCATGACCACGATCATTATGATCATTGTCGCAAACATGCCGATCATTGTGTTCTTGGACATCGGCGGCATGCTGCTCTGCACCTGCTGCATTGACTGCGGGCTTCCTGGATTAGGCATTCATTATTCCTCCCTTCCGAAGAATCCTCTCATGATCGGATTCATTTCCATCATCTGCTCGCGCCCGATCGCTTCGTAGAAGTGTATTATTATACCTACTGACAGCAGCAATCCTGTACCTGTGGCATGACCTGTGGTGCCGATCATGTCCGCACCGGCGGCCAACGCGCCGATCAGCGCTCCCGACATTATCGTTATGGTCGGGATATACCTCTCAAGCACTCTCTTCAGCACTCTCGGGTCTCTCCTGAATCCCGGGATCTGCATACCGCTCTTTTGGATCTGCCTCGCGACGGCATCCGGGCCCAGGTTCGTGGTCTGCACCCAGAATTTTGCGAACATTATGGCACCCATGATCATTACCGTTCCGAATACCACCACGTGCCCTACGTTCTGCAGTACGCTATGCCCGTTACCGTAATTGATCGGATCCAGTATGGGCATCAGCCAACCCGTCACGCCTGACGGCGTCGACAGATACCATGCTATACCTCCTGTGGCAGTAGTACTATCTGCCGGGAAAGAACCGATTATGCCGTTACCTCCTATGAGCGGAATACTACTTAGGAAATCATTGCTGTACAGCAACAGAGCGACCATACTCACGTTCGCCAGTAAGGCGGACATCAATATCACAGGGATATTGCTTGCATACATCAGTTTGATCGGGTATCTGCCTCTCGCGCCCCTCACGTTCCCGTGGGAAAGTGGGAGCTCTATACGTGTGGATTCTATGTACACCACTAATAGGAATATCAGCACCGTTCCTATCAGCGCTATCATGGGGTTAGGTTCCCCTAAGAAGATCAATTCATAGCCGCCGTTCGCCATCTCTGACGAGTTCGTGTTCGTCAGAACGTAGATGGCTTTCGGGATCGTGCCCGCGGGCGGGTTGGATAAACTCATGGCCTGCGCCGATGAGATGGGGTACCAATTCAGCGCCCCCGTGAAGACGGACTGCGCCACTCCTGCCGCGATGAACAGCGATATACCGCTGCCTATACCCCATTTAGATATCACCTCGTCGAATAGGAACACCAGATAGGATCCTACGCACAGCTGCAAGACTATCAGCATCTTTGCGCCTGCTGACCCCCATCCGGCCTCGAACGAAGCGGACGGCACCAGGAAACCGAATACCTGAGGTACCGACTCGACAACGATCATTACGATGACCAGCATCTTCAATACTGACTGGTAGCATCCTTTGTCTTTATTGTTCGTCAGATCGAGCTTTATGATCTTTGCACCGACGAATAACTGCATTATGATGGAAGCTGTGACGATCGGCCCGATACCCAACTGCAGTATGGTTCCCGATGCCCCCGCCATGATGGTCCTGTATTGTGCGAACAGGTCCAGAGATTTGGCCTGATCCAAACCGTAGATGTACACATTGGTCATCACGAAATAGAGGACCAATATGACCACGACCCACATCATTTTGGTCCTGAAGTGCACATGGCCGTCAGGGCGCTTGACCGCGGGGAGCTTGTCGCTTATCGGTTTTATTTTATACAGCAAGCTTGGCTGTTCTTCCATCCCTATCTTCTCCTCGTTGTTATTATTCTGCTATACTTCCGCCGGAGGCCTCTATCTTTTCGCGGGCCTTGGCAGAAAATTGGGAAACGGTCACTTTGACGGATATTCCGATGTTTCCGTTCCCGAGCAGCTTGTCGATACCTGCATCAGTAAGGTTGATATTATACATATCCCCTTCTTTGACCGCTACCCCCATGGAGACGAACCTTTCAATGTTCTCTTCGAGCTCGCTCACGTTGATCGTAGAGTTTGCCTCCACAACGCACTGCGGCCTTTTGAAACCATGCCTTCCGAAGTGGTCCCTGTCATACCTGAGCATGTATATCTTGCCGGTCTTGGAAAGACCTGCCTGTCCGTGTCCGCCGATGAGCCCGGCGCCGCGGCCTGCTTTCTTCCCACGCCCGTGGGTCCTTGATCCTCTCATCTTTCTTGTTCTGCTTGGCATTTATTCCACCTCACAGCATCCTGTTGATGAGGTCGTTGATCTCCTCTCCCCTATAGCCGAGGGACCCGCCGTTCCTGAAAGAACGTTTGTTGCCCTCGTAGCCTTTTATAGGGGGGTGCAGGCGGAAGACCTGTTTTGCGTCCTCCATGTCCCTCATCCTGTAGTCATTCTCGATCATTGCTTTGGCAAGCTCTTCAACGCTTCCGAAGCCCGTTTTTTCTTTGAGGTACTCGTCATCGATGTCTTTGTCGCCGGTTATCTTCCCGCGCGTCCTTATCATGGCTGAAAGGGTCTCCTCATCGATCTCGCCCCACGTGCAGTAGTCCTTCACTACCTGCAGCATGCCTTGTATGGAGGGGCTCTCCGGGAGCACCACGCAATGATTCACTCTTGTAAGGCCTAGCAGCCCCATAGTGTATCTTATGTCTTTGTTGACATCCGCCTGTCCGCGTACGCGCACCACTGCATATGCCATCTTCATTCCTCCCTTGGGCCGATATCCGTCTCGGATATTCTGATTCCGATCGGGCCTGGAACGATGTTAAGCCTTGAGGCCTGTTCCTCGGTGACCCTCATGCGAGCGGTCATCTTAAGCGCCTCGAAGGTAGCCATTGCATAGTTGACCTTCGTCTTGGTGTTGCCTCTTGCGAATCCCCATGCATCGCTCACTCCTGCAAGCGTCAGGAGCTTCTTTGCGACGTCGCCGACCGCGAGCGATATGCCGCGCGGCGCAGGCTTCAGGAATACTGTGACCGATCCTGTGCGCCCGGACACCTCGAACGGCAGCGTGTGGGGCTGGCCGCAGCCGCACTCCCACGATCCGCATCCTCTTTTCACTTCGATGATGTTCAGCTTCGCGTTGTCGATCGCCTTCTTGATCGCCGGCCCTACTTCTTTGCCTTTAGCCCTTCCGACGCCTATGAACCCGTCGCCGTTGCCGACGATGCAGGTCACAGCGAACCTTACTCTTCTTCCGGAGTCGGTCATCCTCTGGACCATGTTGATGTCTATTACCTCGTCCTTGAGGTCCGGCAGGAGTATGTCCACGATCTCGGCCTCACGGAGGGGCAGTCTCGATTCCAGCGCGGCGGTCATGGTTGTGATCTCGCCGTTGAGGACCATCTGTCCCAATCTTGTCTTCGGGATCCAATCCATATCACTCAGCCTCCATCTTTTGTTTCATGCTGCTAAGGGCAGCCTCTATGCCGGCGTCGATATGCTTTCCTTTGATCCTGTCCTCTACCGGAAGGACATCCTCGCTGTGAGGAACCTCCAGTCCGGCATCGATCATTCCTTTCAGCGATGCGAACAATACTCCGCCGCGCTTAGGGTTCTGCATACCGATGTCCAGAACGGCATACTCGATGCCGTCCTTCAATGCTCTCTTGCCCGCAAGGTATCCGACCAGGTATGCTGCGGGGATGGAAGAGCACGAATGCTCCCATCCCATCTTAAGCAGCTCTCTTGTCGACGCTTCGGCTCTGATTTTATCTCCGTCCATGTCGAAATCGATGAATTGGACGGTAACGTTCCTGTTGGACCTCCTTACCACCGCCCTGAGCTCCCCACTTCTGAGAAGCTTCTTTCTGGCGTAATAATCGGTACGGTATTCTCTTCTTCTTCGGAACGCAACTTTATATCTCGGTCCTGTTGCCATCAGTTCTCCTCCTCTTTAAGGTGGCCTGCGGCGACCATGTGCTGTTTAAGGTTCCTGCGGGATTTGTAAACTCCTCCCTTGGCCCTCCTGTAATAGAACCTGTAGATGGACGGGGATATCTTCCCGTCCGCCCTCAGGGTCTTCAGCTCGTCGCGGATGGGCCGGATGGTGGATATCCACCTGCGCTTGTCTGGGACGCGTGCGTTTGCTGTTCCCTTTCTGCTTCCGGGGCCCTTCCTCTTTCCGCTTGCCTTCTGGTCGGCTATGTATCTTATCCTTCCTTTGGACGAACCCTGTTTAGGTTTCGCCTTTATCAATCCCGAATCTATCGCGGTGCGGATGTCGGAGCGGGTGATGCATTCCTCTACCTCTTCCAGTTTGTCCGGGTTCATCCAGACCCTGTTCTCTCCGCACTTGAGGATCTCCGATGCCATTCTTCTCTGGTTTCTCAGATCCATGCTCACACCACCCTGTTGAGGACCCTGATGCCGAGTTCCGCGGCCCTGTCCTCTATCGCGATCCTTTTCTTGGTGCCTACTGTTCCGCCAATGCGTACCGCCTGCACCTTCGGGTCTATTTCCTCAAGCCCGTCTACGTTGTAAACGAGCACTTCCTCGAATCCTGACGGATGGAGGCCTCTGACGGACGCCGGGCCCCTGAATCCTATGTCGACGATGGGCTGGCGCCTCTTGAGCCTTCTCTTCATCTTGGAGTGGATACCTTTCGGCTTTCTCCACTTCTCTCCGAGCTTGGCGTATCTGAACCATTCCTGCCTTTTGAACGCCGGTCTGCGGCCGGATATGACCGCTCTCTTTGCAAGCGCCTCAGCCGTCTCACTGCTGAGCTCTGGCTTTATCTTTACGGCGTATCCGCCTGATTCGACGATCTCCGTTTCCGCCTCTTCGGCCTCTTCGACGATCTCCGTTCTCTTCGGCTCGGCTTCTTGGACGTCGTCCTTAAGCGCGGCTTTCCAGCCTTCCACCGTCTTAGGCCCTACTCCGGACAGGTTCTTTATTACCTCTTTCGCCCTGACGTCATCGAAGATCGCATCCCTGAGCTCTGACAGGGATGTTATTCCTATCTGCTCCAGTTCCGATACGTTCCCTTCTTTAAGGCCTGGAAGATCCAGTAGTGTCTTTACGCTCATTCTCTCACCTTGTGTGATTTGTGGACGATGTATATCCCATCCTGGAAGATCCTCTTGTCGAATCCAAGCCTGGATGTTGCCCTCTCGATGTTCGCCGCCGTCTGTCCGCACCCTTCAATGCTGTTCCCTTCCACAGTGACATCGCTGCCGGTGACCTTCACCTTGCAGCCGCCGACAATGTCGGCGTACCTGGGGGCATGGCCTCCCATGTAGTTGTTGATCTCCACGCGGTTATCTTTCACTGCTACTTTCATCGGGAAGTGAGAGAACACGATCTTAAGCGTGTATGTGAAACCTACCGTGACCCCTTTTATCATGTTCCTGATATGGGCCGCGAATGTTCCTACCATTGCTTTGTCCTTTGTTCTCGGGTATTCGGTGCTTACGCTGACTACTCCTTCTCCGATGGCAATTATAACGCTGGGGTACGCGAAGTTTCTGCTCAATTCACCCCTCGGTCCTTTGACCTTCACGGTGTTTCCGTCCTTTGTGACGGACACCCCATCGGGGATGGCGATGGTGCTTTCGATTTTCCCTGCTATTGTCATCTTTATTCCTCAGTATATGTACGCTAACAATTTCCCGCCTATGCCAAGTTCTTTGGCGCGGTCCTGGGTGATCACTCCGGCCGTGGTCGTCAGTATGAGAACGCCGAAGTCCTGGGCAGGCAGATACCTGGCCTCGAACCTCTCTATGTCGTTCGCTTTGACCGAATACCTCGGCTTGATCACACCGCAGTTGTTAATGGCTCCTTCCATCATTACACGGAATTTGCCTGCTTTGCCGTCCTCTATGTACTCGAACTGGTTTATGTATCCGTGATCCTGCATGACCTTCAGCACGCGGCCGATAAGTTTTGAGGATGG
>Ga0123354_10008332_pt1 | contig 15747 bp, 15 predicted proteins | sample TergutLab28metaG_2_FD_97872 | JGI IMG/M metagenome (GOLD analysis project Ga0123354, IMG submission 97872) | Labiotermes labralis P4 segment gut microbial communities from Petit-Saut dam, French Guiana - Lab288 P4 | ecosystem: Host-associated > Arthropoda: Insects > Digestive system > Gut ...
GAGCATTGAGAAGGGGATTTTGCCCAAGGTGCGCCATGTTTGCAAGGTGCGCTTCGAGAGGCCAAGTGTCCGGCAGACGTCCTGCGAGTCGAGTCAGCCGCCGGGGGTCGCCGGACAAAATTGCGTTCGCATGGCCTCGACCTCAGAGGTCAGTACGCCCAGATGGGAGAGCAACGTATCCCACGCCCTGCGTTCAATACAAATGACATCCATTTCAGTAATGATTTAAAGTTTGTCTTGCTTTGTGGCAAGCGCGATGGTACGCGCTTGCCGGTTATACGTTTGTTTGCAGGATGGGAGGCGCCGGATCGCCGGTGGCGCCAGCGCCTCTCCGAAAAATTATTACGTATCCTTACCGTCGAAGGTGCTGGCGAGGGAGCGTTTGAGTCCTTCGTTGGCTGCACGGGTGATAAGATCGCGGTTGGTGGCCAAGTGATCGGCCAGCATGTTCGAGAGCAGGATTGTTGGCGTAATGTCCGGTGCGATGTGTTGCAGCGAGGAGATAAGCGTTTGCAGCTTCTCTTTCATCCGCACGTCGATATAGACCGGCGTGTACTCCTTAATCTTGCGGATTTCCAGAAAGCGGTGAGCATACTGTTCCTCGTCTTGCTTACGGGCTTGTCGGCCTTTGGTGGGTTCTATTCAGGTTGAGTCCTTAACTATTGACGCTTCGAGGTCTTCGATTTCGAGGCCGGAAGCGCTGGGCGCTCCCTTTTCTTGTTGGTTGGGCATAATAAGGTTTTTTTAGGGGTAAATAAATTCGTTCACTGAGAGTCTGAAGATACTCGCGGTTCACGGTGCGCGTATCGGGTGGGTGGGTGCCATAGCCGTCTGTTGCCGGAGGGAAAGTCATGCGCTAAGGTGCGCAATGATGGTTCCGGCATCGAGGGCAAAGATATTTTACGGCAAAATCAGCCTTTGTTAACCAAGATGTTAACGTTAACAAAAGTTTTGTATAAGGGTTTGGCAGTGAGACTATTCTCCTATTATTTGCTCGACGGCCTCGTTTATGTCGTCCATATGTTCCACATACTTGTATTGATTGGACAGACGGCAGTTGGAAAACTGTTGGGCTGTGATGTAGTGCGGGTTCGAGGTAGCTGAGGTCTCTGCACTCCGGCGCGGGCCGGAGATGAAATTGCCATTATGAGTAGCCACAGTGATCCAGCCCTTTTTTATCAGCTTGTTTTCAGAGAGTTTGTCGAAGATGTAGGTCAGTGTCCTTTGATTAGTTACCTGTAGCAGATGGGTCTTCTTGCCGCCGAATAGCTCGCGCAGAATGGTTACTTCGACATTGCTGCGGAACATCTCGAAGCGGTTGAGACATTTGACAAGCAGCGCATATTGTGCCGGCGTCAGTTTCGGCTCGTAAGAGCGCAGAGTCTTGGGAGATTTTATGTCAGTGCTCAATTTCTCACTGGGTTCCACTGTGCTGGATGAAACCGGAATCGGGGATGGAGCTGGGGCCGCCTTTTGGGGCTGCCGGGCCTCGATATACTCTACCAACTTTATCAGACAGACCAGCTTCACCAACTCTTTGAAATAAGGCAGATCGACATTCACCAGTTCCTGAGCATAGTTGGCCGGAGTGATAGTTGCGCCCACAGGGATGAACTTTCCATACCGCACAAAGCACTCCTTGGTGGCGTCATCGTAAAAGTCGCTGTACCATAAGTAGTTTTCCCGACCATCGGCGTAGTAGCGCGGAACGCTCAGCAGCGGAGGATTGGTGGCCAACAGGTCCAATATCTGTTGCTTGGGGTAGATCGCCCCATTACTTACGCTCATAGTCGCGCCATCGCCATTCATACTCCTCGTTTGCCAATAGGCATCCACAGCGGCTTCATAACCCACTTCGACAAAGAGATCGAGGGTGCGCTGAACATCCAGATAAGCCTGTGAAATATGGCCGTCGGGGATTTCGATGGCGGCGGTGTCCGATATGTCGAGATGTGTGAGCGTCTCCATGGCCATAAAGGTAAGTAATGCTGCTGTACCCATACAAGCAATATGAGCATTTGGAGTAGCTCTGGCTACATTTGTCTGTGAGTGGCATAGGGACGCAATGGGATGCAAACAACGTAGCGGTTTCCCAAGAGTAGAGACGATAGCTTATATTTGCTCCAAACCAAAACTCTCAACCATGCACTTATTCATTTCATGCGAAGCATCTGTCGCCCCAACCACCGCAGGCCACTTGCGGCACAGATGCGTCTCCGGGCAAATCCTGATGGGGCCCTCCGCCTTACGCGCCGCAGTGACCTACCATTCCCCAGCCACAACGCCGCTCCGCCCATCTAAGTGTAAGCGGTCCACCTTTGGACAACTTTGTGGGTTGTCCCAGACGGGCCGCGCGGCTATGGCCGACCTTACCACACCCGAACCAGCCGCCGCAGCCGCCCTCGAAAGCTGCGCTTTCGTTGAAAGCGTCGACGCTCGACCCGCATCTACGCTTTCAAAAAAGCAAAGGAGCAAGGTAATCGCACGGGTAACCCGAAAATCGCTGACGCGACATTCGACTTACACTCGTGCCTACCTTGCTCCTGCGGAGGGCTTCGGCCTGAGCGGTGTCGAATGAGTAGAAGGTCACGCAGCTCCCAACCCTCATTCCCCGCTCCAAAATCCGCTCCCGTTGGTCGCATATTTTGCGGCCGGTTTAGCAAGCCTGCGGCTGGCTCCCGACGGTCGCCTCTACCTTCGGCTTGCTGCCGGGCAACAACACGGGCAACTTATTTACCCTCTCTACGGCCATGTGCGCAGAGGTAAATAAGCCTAGACGCGGCCGCCCGGCCAAAGAATCGGCCAAACTCACCCACTCGATCAACCTGAAGTTGACCGAAGCCGACTTCGTGGCCCTGCATCAAAAGGCGGCAAACCTAGGCATGACCGCAACGCAATACGCTCGACAAATGACCCTGACCGGAACTATCGTTGACCGCTACACAAAAGAGCAATTAGACCTCCGGCGAAAGTTGGCGGGGATGGCCAACAATCTCAACCAAATCGCAAAACAGGCAAACAAATCGGGATTTTTGGAGGCCGGTATGGATATAATTATTGTGGTCGAACAACTCAAAAAACTGTTACATGATCGCTAAAAACATCAAAGGCAAATCCTTCGGCGGCTGTGTCCGCTATGTGCTCAATGACGGCCATGAACTGCTCGCCGCCGAGGGAGTTCTTGCCGACGATGCCCAAAGTATTATCCGCAGTTTCGCCGTTCAGCGCTCCGGCAGGCCCGAGATCAAACAATCCGTCGGGCATATTCCAATCTCATTCTCGCCGGAGGATTCGCCGAGGTTGACCAACGAATTTATGCTCCAACTGGCCGAAGAATATATGCAGGAAATGGGCATTCTGAACACCCAATATATCGTTGTGTGGCACCATAACACCGCCCACGATCACCTGCATATCGTCTACAACCGCATCGACAACAATCTGAAACTTATCTCCGTCAACAACGATTACCGGCGCAATGTCGCCGTCTGCAAAAGGCTCAAGAAGAAGCACAATCTCACCTTCGGCAAAGGAAAAGAAAACGTCAAGCGCGAAAAGTTGGCCGATCCTGACAAAGTGAAGTATGAGATTTATGATACCATAAAGGATATGCTACCATACTGCACCGGCTATCCCGACCTCGAAGATCTGCTCAGAGATTTTGAGATTACACTGCAATATAAATGCCGGAACGGCAGCGAAGAGTCGCCGGAAAGTATCCAAGGTATATCATTCTGTAAAGACGGCATCGCCTTCAAAGGCTCCCAGATCGACCGAAAATTCAGCCACGCAAACCTGCAAAAAGCATTTGAAGAAAACCGCAAAACTCAAGAACAGACAAGACAAAAATTCACATCCGAGTTAGCCGCCTTCGATATATCTAAATTCCTCACTGATGCTCCGAAACGGCAAGCCAGACCTGCGCAACCACAACCAGCGGAGCATCCCAAACCAGAACAAAGCCATCAAAAACCGGAACCCAAACAGTCGGAATCACCTAAACCCACCCCGCGTAATACGCAAATCAGAGGCATCGAACTGACCTCAGAGCAAGATAAAACGCTTCGAGATGGCGGATATATTTATCTTGAGAATATGAACAAAAATGATGGCAGCGGAAAGTTTTCAGCATACGTTTTTTCGGACGATGAAAAGAAAAAGGTATTTTTCAGTAATGAGAACCCGGATAAGATGGTTGAGTACGGAGGGATCACGATACGGTCGCGTGATAAGATACTCATCGAGAGAGGCCACATTACTAAAGCGAAAATGAAATGGTGGGGCGGTATAGATTACCAATACCCGTTCGTGTGGAAAGACTCCAAAGATAATGAAGTTAAATACTCATTCGCCGATCCCCGCATCCCGAAAGAGGTGCATGAGAAAGAATTGGAAGAATTCCGCAGGCAAATCCGCCAGAGCATCCCCCAAAAGAACACTTCGAAAAAGGGTGGGCCTAAACTCAAATAACGCCTCCCCCCCGTTGCCCGTTGTCCGTAAAGGTACTGCGGCAGGGACGGATCGGCGGGGCCGTGGCCTACCGGAGGCTGTGCTTATGGCAGATAGATGACCTTCCATTGAACGCCAACTCTCACTCGGACAGATTTATCAGATGCTAAAAGCCATATTTCATCGAATTCGATGCCGGTTACTTCTTCGCCCCCAATATTGATAAATCCATATTTGCCGTCCTGCTTTACTCCCGCAAAACCATTGCGAAACGGGAATATATAATCATATCGGCAATTTATTACGGTCTCACCCCGCCTGTTCAGATATCCCCATTTCCCGTTGAGTTGCACTTGGATCATGCCGTCAGGCAAGGAAAAAAGTGCCTGATATCTGACAGGAATAACCTCTGCTCCTGAAATATCTATGACACCCCACTGATTGCCAAGGCGCACCTTTGAAAGTCCGTCGCGGAATTTCCACACACAATGATATTTGATCTCGATAGATATTTCACCGTTCTCATCGACAAACCCCCATAGACGGGTTCTCTCGGTGGTGGTACGCTCATTTCTTATGAGCCTTTCTTCATATTCCACTTCCTCGATAGCCCGCAGGCCATCGGTAGGTTCCCATTCCGTTTCAATAACTTTATAACATTTGACAGTTTCCTTTTGCATAGCGGTTTTCTTCCAAAGCTACCGGCGCTATGCGCCAAACCGGAGCACAACTTAACGAAATGAATTACGATCGAAACCTGTGCGCTTGTTTGGCATAACAATCCCGCATCTTTGCACCGAGCAAATAACAACGGCCCGAACGCAAGATGTTTCTGAAATTAATTGCATATATTTGCAATCGCAGCATGATGAGTGCTGCGGACATATTGAAGAAACGCGAGAGTTTCATCCTTTGTTTAGAAAATCGCCAATTCTCTAAAGTAGCAAGGGTAAACACAGACGTTCCTGCCAATTGTATCGGTACGTTCCGTACAGATATAATCAGGCGTGGGCTGTTGTTTATTTGCTACAAGGTGTTTGGCGATACCTCTAAACAAAATGGATGGCGGTTCCACGCTTTTTCTTGTGCCGTAATTTAGCATACAAGTATCGTACATTTGCATAAATAATAGTCATAGACGGATATGAATAATTTTGCAGCAATAGATTTTGAAACTGCCAATTACCATCGCACGAGCGTGTGCAGCGTGGGAATCGTCATAGTACATCATGGCGAGGTCGTGGATAAATTTCATTCTCTTATACGTCCCGAGCCGAATTGGTATGTGCCGTTCTTTACGCAGGATATTCACGGAATTTCGTTTGCGGACACGATCGGAGAACGACTTTTTCCCGAAGTTTGGGCCGAGGTCGTTCCCAAAATAGAAACTTTGCCTTTGGTCGCTCACAACAAATCTTTCGACGAGGGTTGCCTCAGGGCGGTCTTTGAACTCTATGGCATGACGTATCCCGGATACGAATTTTACTGTACACTCTGTGGAGCACACCAAGCCGTGAAAAATCTGCCGGATTACGGATTAGAAACGGTTGCAGCTTATTGCGGCTATGATCTGCAAAACCACCACAACGCGCTGGCCGATGCCGAGGCTTGTGCGGCGATTGCGATGAAGATTTTATAACGCCATAGAAAACGGTTTGATAAAATGAATAAATCAAAGCAATATTTACTTAGCCCTCTTTGTCTGAACTCTCCTTTTTACCGTAATATAGACAAAATGCCCCTTGCCGAAGTCGAATCATTCGCCATCGATATTTGGAAAGATTGGCAGGATGAACGGAGCGTAGTAAATGAAGAAAGGCTCGAAACATGCCTTATATACAGGAATAGTCTGCTTAATAAACAATTCCGCCTGACTAAACAGGAGTTCGAACGGTTCCGGTTTGTGGCTAACCTCTTGATCGAAAAGACAGAAATGCTTTTCCGCAACTCTCGCAAAATTTACCGGCAACTTTACGAGCAGATGAAGAATGGCGAAGGCGGCGATTTTTCCGACTTCTGCGTCGAGGCGTCGATAAGTGTTCCCTACAATGGCACAGATTCCGTTTGGGACATTGAGGATTATGCCGGCTCCGATTATTATAAATTTGCCGAAATACTCGATGATTTTTATTCGGATAAAAGGTCTTTATGTTGCATGACGAATAGGTTGGATTATCGTGAGGATATAGAGCCCGACGACAAATATTTTGCACAGCGATTTGGCTGCTATTACGATGAGAACCTCGAGATCGAAACCGACTGGCACGATTGGCTTGGCAACCTATTTCCTATGCTCAAGAAAATACCTGTTTGCTATGCGCTGCATGAGCTTTTCGACCATACGCACTATTCGTTACAGGACATAATCCGCATAAACGATGTCTGGAGCGAAGTGAAAGTCGTATGGCAGAATATATACAGCGAAGAGAAATGTATTAAGTAATTTATACTTAATTTTGCTTAACAATATCGGAAATTCGCCAATCTCTTAATCTTAAACCTATAATTATATGGCAAACAGTAACAGTCCATTGATTTCGCTGCGGAAATATTTGCAGAAGGGGCCGGTATTTCTGATTCCCCATTACCAAAGAGGATATATATGGGGCAAATCCAGAGGAACGGATAAAAATTCCGTTCAATATCTTATCGAAAGTATCTTAAACTGTTTCGAGCATGAGACAGGGTTATTCCTCCAGGGGATAACGGTTTGCAATTCCGGCAATGAAATAGAAATTATAGATGGACAACAACGAACGACGGCCCTCTATCTGCTGTTGAAATATTTAGGATATGAAGGAGAATTTTCGATCTCTTATTCTGTCAGAACGGAATCCGACATCTTTTTGAAATCGTTGCAGAATAAATCGTGCCAGCAGATCATTGAGATATGCAAAGAGGATAAAAATGAGATATATCAAGATATTTATTACTTCAAGAAAACCATACGTGAGATAGACGGTGCCCTAAAAACTTACGATGACACCGCGAAAGCCAAATTGCTCTCATTTATTGCGGAAAGCGATCTCGTCAGGTTTCTCTATATTGATATCCCGAAAGGAAAGGCCGTGACGGTATTTACCATGATGAATGGGAATAAAGCCGATATGCAAACCGGTGAGATCATTAAAGCCGAATTATTGAGGCTGATCTCGACAGCCGACCCCAAGCAGGAAGACATCTCTGCTGGGGAGATGGAAGCCCGCAAATGGGATGAAAACATGACTCGCAGCAAGTATGCCAGAGAGTGGGATAAATGGCTTTACTGGTGGAATCGGGATGAGATCAAAAAGTTCTACCATACGGATAAGATTATGGGGCTTTTGCTGGAAACTTATTATTCCATGCAGTACCCCGGAACACCATTCAATTTTGACAATTTCAGGGATGAACTGCTTCGTGGAGAGGATAACCGGCTTTGTGCAAAAAATGTGTTTTACGGCCTTCGTCAATTGCAGAAAAGATTTGAAGACGCATACGGCAAACCGGAACTGCATAACAAGATCGGTGCGATTTTAACTCTGTTCAATAAAGACGATAAGCGGGAATTTATCCTCGATTATTTTAACGATTCGACACAGACAGATGTGGCGCGCGTATACAAGTATGCTTATACGGGAATGAGTTTTCCCAAAATCAAGAATAATAATGAGGAAGAGATCAAGGCGGTCAAGAAAGAACTCATGGATGTTCTTAGTGACGAAAATCTTTATGAAGATCAAGGAAAGCATTTTCATGCATACGCCCAGCTCCTTCGCCGGAATGTGGAGGCCGACACCCGATTGAGGCGGCCATTCGATTTCAGCATCTGGATAGAAAAATCCTTAGAGCATATATACCCAAAATCCAAAGGAGGATCCAATGGGATTGGGAATCTGGTTTTGCTCTATAAAAATGAAAATTCCGGTTTCGGCGCCAAATCGTTTTCTGAAAAGAGAAACATTTATTTCAATCTTACAGATGACAGGATGCTGCGCAGCTGGCATCTTTTGCATTCGATATCTGTTTTTGCAAATGAGCAGTGGAATGAGCAACAAATAGAAAATAACAAAAACGAAATAATAGAGGAGGTTAAGCAATATTATGAAATACAATAAAATAGAAACGGGGGAACCATTCACGTTAAGTGATCTTCTCGCCAAAGACAACAGGGTGATAATTCCGGATTTGCAGCGTGATTATTGCTGGGGGAAGAACTCCGGCGGCAAGGAACTTGTCGGAGATTTCATCAATAACATAATTGAAAACGGCTACCGTAAAGGCGACAAATTGAATCTCGGGTTGATATATGGCTATGAAGCTCCGGTGGGGCATATTCAACTGTGTGACGGACAGCAACGAATAACGACGCTGTTCCTTTTGCTCGGGCTGCTTAATAAAAAAAGCGAAAACCGATTCAAGGATCGGTTGATATCTGATTTCGAATATAAGCAGGATGACCGTGAGCCATATCTCCAATATTCTATTCGTGAGAGTTCTCTCTATTTTCTCAGTGACCTTGTATGTCGGTTCTTCATCGAGGAGAATAAAATGAAGGTCTCCGACATACATAACGCTACATGGTATTTCAGTGATTATGACCTCGATCCGAGCATACAAAGTATGTTGGGCGCATTGACCACCATAGAAAAGCTCATCGAGACAGAGGATGCGTACAAACTGGGCGAATACATCTGCAGCAAATTAACGTTCATGTATTATGACATGGAGGGGAGGCAAAATGGAGAAGAAACGTTCGTTATAATAAACACGACAGGCGAACCTCTTTCGGCAACGGAAAACCTCAAACCTCGCTTCGTGTCGTCGCAGGCTAATCCCAAAGACGCAAGCGAGAAATGGGAGAAGTGGGAAACATGGTTCTGGAAATACAGAGCAGGCACAGGAAAGAAAGAAAATGACACGGCGGATAATGGATTCAATGAGTTTTTCCGCTGGGTAACCTTGCTGACGACTACCCAAGAGAATATAAAGCAGATACAGGATACGGGCAATTTTTCGTTCGACATCTATAATATTAAGCAGGATGAGGTGGACGACTATTTCGACGTTGTCAAATTCTTGTTTGAAGACTCTAAGATTTTCGGAAACAACCAGGACTGGCTGGCTCCTGATACAAAGGGGAATGACCAAATAGTATGGTTCCGGTTATTGCCGGTGATCGAATATGTGCGGCGTTACGGTCGCGGGAACGAGCGAAACATCATAAGGGTAAAGAAATACTTTAGGAATCTTGCGAGAATAGACAACGTTCAGAAATCTATCGGAGATTTACTCCCTCAGGCGATTGAGATGGTAAAAAACCTGGCTCCGAACGATGGCGATATTGCACGGTGTGTTCGAAACGACAAGGATATATCGAAAATGCTGTTGTCGGACGAGGAGCGAATGAAGTTCGGATTATATTTGGACCGTCCCGGCTACAGGGAGGCAATGGAAGATCGCTTTTGGAAAGCGGAAGGCCATCCGGTATGGAATGGCAAGATTATGCCACTGTTAAAATGGTCTACGGATGAATCCGGATTCTTCGATTTCTCCCGGTTCGGGCAGTTTGACGACTTGTTCTGCAAATTGTTCCATGAAAATGAGAAGAATTATCCCGAGTTGGACATTGTTCGGCGGGCTTTACTTACGATTAGCCTGAAAGAATACCCCATGATATTCAGAGGATCCACCAATTTCTCGTTTTGTTGGGAATATTCCGATTGGCAAAGGCTAATAGGCGAAAACGTAACGAAGGTCGGCGAAATGATGGTTCAGTTGCTCCGTCAGGACAATCCGTATGTCTATATGGAAACCGAAATGATCGCTAAATATCCGAGGGGCAACGATTGGGCTGACTTCGTCCGTGAGCCACGACTATTGGAATATTGCCAGGAAAAAAATATACAATGGGGAGGAGACGATATTGGATGGTTTTTAATTGCATTGGTAAGACGTACCTCTTATGCCAATCTAAAGTCTTATAAACTATATCTGGAGTTAGAGTCAGTCTCTTGGTTGGACAGAAATAGATGGAAATTAGATTTTCATCCTACCGACAGTACATGCGCTTTTCTGGATGACAAGCAGCGGAATATCGCCATCGACATTCTTCACAGGGGAAACGATAAATATGCCCTCGAGCTTTTTTCCAGAAAGCCGGAATCCGACGATGAAGAGAGGCTGAAGCCTTACGAGATCTTTGATCTGCAATGGGATGGGAATAGATATGTACGGTCGGATTTGGACAGGGCTGAAGCATTGGAACTTTTAGAAAAAGTATGTCGTCATCAATTAAACTAATTTTATTATGGCAAATTTTTATTGTGAATACTGCGGACAAAAGTTCTCCTCAGTAACAAGTCTTACCGGCAACAGTTGCCACAGACACCCGGATGGCCCGAACAAAGGGAAGCACAAGCTCTATGAGGGAAGTGAAAAGAGCAAGTATACATGTAAATATTGCGGACAATCTTTTAGCAGTCTGACAAGTCTGACCGGCAATAGTTGCCACAGACATCCAAATGGGCCAAATAAAGAGAAACACGCCCCAGCGTTATAAGTTGTAATATGTAAAAGTCGCCTCTTCGCGAGGCGACTTTTTTATTACTCTTTTGCTAATGCCATTATTTGGCATATCTATTTGTTAGCTTTGTTCTCAAGAAAAAGATGACAGCTATGGATGCGAATAAGCCAAATGGCGCGAAGCAGATTAAGAAAGAGGCCATTTCCGTAATGAGGCATATCGAGCGGATCGTGGACCTGACCAAGGACAAGAAATTCACGTCGGAAAGTATCGAGGCCTGCTCGGAGCACACTACTGCGCTCGCGGAACGGCTCTCCATTACGGCCATGCAGGCGTTGTTGCTGTCGGTATTTATAGATCAATGTTATGATGAATCGATTCGTATAAACGATTTAGCCGGACATTTCGATTGTCGGAATATAAACATAATGTGTTACTCCGAAGATATCGATTCCCTCGTTGCGAAAGGATATATTCGCAAACGGAAGCAAAACAGGCAGACCGCATATCGTGTTCCGGAAGAGGTCGTTGCGGCGCTGAAAAAAGGGGTTGCTTACGCAGTGCCCTCTTTGGAAGGATTGACGATCCGGAAATTCTTTGACGAACTGGGGCGTCTGTTCGACGAGAGAGAGGGAAAGGAATTGTCTTTTCGGGAGTTGCAGAGCAAGACAGACGAATTGATCTCATGCAATCCTCATCTGCAAATATGCAAAGCCATTGGGAATTATCCTTTTGAAGATGAGGATCTGGTATTGTTGCTATTTTTTTGCCATAAATTTATCAATGATAATGACGACGGGTTAGGCCCATGGGACATGAAAAATATATATGATTCGAAAGGAGATTTCAACTCGACAGAGCAAGACCTTAAACATAATTGTCATACTTTACAGATATTTGATGCGGTGGAATCTAAAAAAGATGACGATCTGGTCAGCCGCGATATATATTGCCTGACGGATAAGGCTAAACAGGAGTTGCTTTCGGAATTGAATCTGGATATAAAAGAGCAGGCGAAGCCGAAAAATATCATTCTCGCCAAAGACGTCGTGGAGAAGCCTCTGTACTACAATGCCCGCGAACAGGGCCAGATAGACCAACTTGTCTCTTTGCTCGATACGGAGCACTTCAGCAAGGTGCAGAAAAGGTTGTCCAAGAACGGGATGCGTAAAGGGTTCGCTTGCCTGTTTTACGGCTCTCCAGGGACAGGGAAGACCGAAACCGTATATCAGGTCGCCCGCCGGACTGGCCGCGACATAATGTATGTCAATGTTTCCGAGATCAAGAGCATGTGGGTGGGCGAGAGTGAAAAAAACATGAAAGCTCTGTTCGACCGTTACCGGAATTTTACCAAACAATCTGCCGACATTCCCATCCTGCTTTTCAACGAAGCGGACGCTGTTATCGGCATCCGGAAGCAGGGGGCTGAACATGCGGTTGACAAGATGGAAAACTCCATCCAGAACATTATATTGCAGGAGATGGAGACGCTCGACGGCATTATGATAGCCACCACGAACCTTACTCAGAATCTCGACCCCGCTTTCGAGCGCCGGTTCCTGTTCAAGATCGAGTTCGACAAACCGGGGATCGAGGCCAAAACCGCTATCTGGCGATCGATGATACCGGGGCTGTCGAAGTCCGATTCGGAAAAGTTGGCTGGCGCCTACGATTTCAGCGGTGGACAAATAGAGAATATCGCCCGCAAGCGTACCGTGGATCACATTATTCAGGGTAAACGTCCGGGCATCGACATGATACACGGTTACTGCAAAAGCGAACTGATAAATAACGGCAAAAAAGAGAGAAGGCCGATCGGTTTCTAAATGGTAAAACTATGAAAGAGAGAAGATCATCCAAGGAGAGCGCCTCCAATCTGTTTAACCGTTATGTGTGGCTGGTGGATACCATCTACCGGGCCGGACAGATAACTTTCGAGGAGATAAACGACCGCTGGATGCGTTCGCAGCTCAACGAATTCGGGGAGGAGATCCCCCTTCGCACATTCCATAATCATCGAAAAGCGATCGAGCGGATGTTCGACATCAATATCGAGTGCGACAAGCGTAACGGCTATGTTTATTATGTTGAGAACTCGGACGACATGGAACGCGGCGGGGTGCGCTCGTGGCTGCTGAACACTTTCGCGGTCAACAACCTGATCAACGAAAGTCACAAGCTCAAATCGCGCATCCAATTCGAGAATATCCCGTCGGGGCAAAAGTATCTTACCCCCATTATCGAGGCTATGAGGGATAATATGGTGCTTCGCATGACCTATCATCCATATTGGAACGATCCGTTCACTACCACGCTGCATCCCTATTTCATCAAGGTATTCAAACAGCGTTGGTATGTGGTCGGGCATAATGATTATACCGGGGGAATCCGGATTTACGCTCTGGACAGAATGGAATCGCTGGAGATAACGGATGAGACGTTCCGGATACCCAAAGATTTTGCGCCGGAAGATTATTTCGCCAACTGCTACGGGATCGAACATCGCGATGACCCGCAGCGTGTCGTATTGAAAATTAGCGCATATCAGGCCAAATTCATAAGGGCACTGCCGTTGCATCACAGCCAGCAGGAGGAGAAGACAGCCGGAGAATACTCTATGTTCTCCTACCATATCTGCCCGCATACCTACGATTTCAAACAGGCGATCATGGGGCTAATGTCCGAGGTCGAGGTCGTGAAACCTAAGTCGTTAAGGGATGAAATGAGTGGGATTATCCGTGATATGGGGGCAAAATACATATAGATTGATTGTAATTTCAATGGCCAAAACAAAACAATGATTGATGCGCCTTTCATTGAAATCAAATTAAAATGGCGTATCTTTGCCCCAGCAAGTACAAGTCAGGGCAAAACACAGTTTTTAGGCTGTGGGCTATCCGGTGTTTTCAGAAAGTCGCTGTTTTATAACAGATTGATATAGCGCGGAGCGCAAAGAAGGCAACGTTCCCTCCCTCTCCGCCGAGCAAGAAAGCAAATATGTCAGAAACCGCGTAAATCAGACGTTTACGCGGTTTTTCTTTTTCGGTCAGGTGGCAAAAAAGTGTGTTTTGGAGCAGTTTTCACGGACAAAATCGGTGACATGTCCATTGTCCCGAAAAGTGTCACCTATTTGATGCAAACTGTTTCTTTTGTAGTGTTTTACACAATTTTGCGTAGCTGGGTTTTCGTCCATATTTCATACGTTTGTCGAACCCTTAAAAGTTTAAAATGTATGGAAAGAGTAACATTCAAAATTCTGTTTTACATCAAAAAAACCAGGATTGCAAAGAATGGTGAAGTGCCTGTAATGCTTCGGGTTACGGTGAATGGTCTCAGAGCCGAAACCTCTGTGAATGTGAAGGTGGATCCGTCCCGGTGGAGCGCATTGGCCGGAAAGCTAATCGGTGACACTCGCCGAGATGACGAGCTAAACGCTCGTCTCGACACGATCCGCTTGCGAGTGATGAAGGTTCACAGACAAATGGAATTGGATGGAGAGCCAATTACCGCCCAGCGGATTATCGACAAGTATCTCGGTCGGGAAGACAAACCTGTGATCATGCTTCTCGACATCTTCCGCGAACACAACGAGCGCTGTCGGAAATTGTCGGGCAATGGGATGGCTCCCGGCACGGTCGAAAGGTACGACACATCCTACAAACATACGGCGGCGTTTATCGCGTATCAATACCATAAACCCGATGTGCCTGTTACCGCTGTCGATCACAGATTCATCACCGACTATGAATTTTGGTTGAAAACCGAGCGCAAGTGTTGCCACAATTCAGCCACCAAGTATCTGAAAAATTTCAAAAAGATAATACGCATTGCTCTTGCGAACGGTTATATTGCCAAAGACCCGTTTGCCAATATCAAGTTTCGGTTGGATGAAGTGGATAAGGACTTCCTCGAAGACCACGAGATCAAGGCAATAATGGAGAAGCCTATCGCAATTACAAGGTTGTCGCAGGTGCGAGACGCCTTTGTTTTTTGTTGCTTCACTGGCTTGGCGTTCTCCGATATGAAAGGGCTGAAACCGGAGCATATCGTTCGCGACAATAACGGTGCGCTGTGGATCAGGAAGAAACGCCAAAAGACAGGAAATATGTGTAACATTCCGCTACTCGATCCGGCAAAAGCGATTCTTGACCGCTATAAAGATCATCCTGAATGCATTACCAAGGGGGTTCTGCTCCCTGCTCTATGTAATCAGAAGATGAACGCATATCTGAAGGAGCTGGGAACGATATGCGGCATAAACAAGGAAATTACCACGCATACCGGACGGCACAGCTTTGGTACCTCGGTTGCCTTAGCGAATGGAGTATCAATAGAGAACGTTGCCAAAATGCTCGGCCACTCGAGTACGAACATGACGCGGCATTACGCGCGTGTACTCGACAAGTCGATAATGCGGGACATGGCAGTAGTCAATAGCAGGTTTACCGCACCGGCACCGACATCGACTTCGGCATCGTTTTCGGGCACCCAAAACTCTACTCCGCCTACGCCGCAACAGGCGAACTCGGAGTGCCCTGCATCGCCATTGGAACAGTCGGTTCTGAGTCCAAATTCTACTCCGAGCACACTCCCCGCATCCCCGGTTGACAACCGGCCCCAAACCTCAAGCCGTTCCCAACCTCCGGCGACGACAACCCCAAGCCCCATCCTTATAACGCTCCCGAAAGGCGGCCATGTAAGTTAGCCGAGCATACACCGCCGCTACGTCCCCGCAGGTTTTTGCAGAAAAACCATAGCTCATTAGGGCATTTTCCGAGCCGCATTACTCCGTA
>Ga0123354_10008336_pt1 | contig 15743 bp, 8 predicted proteins | sample TergutLab28metaG_2_FD_97872 | JGI IMG/M metagenome (GOLD analysis project Ga0123354, IMG submission 97872) | Labiotermes labralis P4 segment gut microbial communities from Petit-Saut dam, French Guiana - Lab288 P4 | ecosystem: Host-associated > Arthropoda: Insects > Digestive system > Gut ...
CCGGTTTCCCCACCAAGACCCTATACACCCCCCTCTCCTCCCCCATACGCGCCACATGCCCTGCCCATCTCATTCTTCTCGATTTTATCACCCGCACAATATTGGGTGAGGAGTACAGATCATCGCTCTTCTTATACATAGGTAAAATGATCGACTCCTTCCGCTCCTCAAGCAATTCCTCCTTATTCGAAATAGTAATAATAAGTTTATCGATCTCATAGCGAATTGTTCTACCCCCTGCCTTAATTAATTCTCTGGAATTGGATCAATACCTGGTGATTTTTTACTTTTTAGCTTTTCAGTAGCCAACTCAAACACAAAGACACCTCGCTGAGGCACTAGTGGTTCTGCTGTGTGCATTTCTGTCTGCCTAATTTCATTAACCACATGAACATTCAATAGCTGGAAGAAATGGTTCTGCCATCTAGCCGTAATACGTTAGGAGTCTGCATCCAAATCACCCTTCTCATCCTTAGCTATGTTAGTTCTAGATTGGTAGCCCTTCTTAAAGTCATTGATGCCCCTATACGAGTCCCTAATATTTTTTATTTTACTGTTATTTTCAAGTTCCTCAATTTCAGCTTTCAGATATGACTTCTTTTTGTTCCTGAAATGCCTTCTAGCTTCACTTCTTACATTGTTAGACTATCTACATTGCTTTGGCTTGGATTCTGTACCCACTGCATTTTAGCCCGCTTTCTTTGATCTAAAAAATGTAAACATTCTTCATCAAACCATGGTTTTTGCCCCTTCAATTCGTGCAGACCTAGACTCTCCTTAGCTGAGGATTTGATATTCTCTTTAATGTTCTCCCAAGCTCTATTTATGCCCTTGCTATCACTTAAGTTCTTCAAAGCTGCAAACCTGCATGAAATCGCTACTGATACTGTTTCCTAACCTCCGGCTCATTTAGCTTCCTGAGATTAATTATTTCCCCATGGAACTTCTTTGCTGCTTGTTTACTTATTGCCAATTTTTCCCAAACTTTTCAACCACCATATATTGATCGGTATCACAGTCAGCTGCCCTCTAACTTTGTACATCTAGTATTCTCGAATGCCGTCTTCTATCGATCAATATATGATCAATATGGTTGTTAGTCTTCCATTCAGGGGAGGTCCAGGTGCACTTATGAATGTCTCGGTGAGGGAACATCGTGCTCGTAGCAACAAGATTTTTTGATGTGGCGATCTTTACTTTTCTAACACAATTATCATTACTATCCTGATGTATACTCTCATTCCCAATTGTCGTTTTGAAAATATTATCTCTCCCCACTTTTGTATTAAAATCTCCTAATATAATTTTCATATAGTACTTAGGAAAATGATGAAAAAATCGTGCTCTAGATCCTCACAAAAACTGTCAGTTGAATCATCACATTTCTCCTCGCTTGTTGCATGCACAATTAGAACAATGATATTACACCAGCGACCTCTCAGAACGATATATGACACCCTGTCACTAACAAACTCCGCTGGCTTAACTGCTGATACTATTCTATGGTGTACAAAGAATCGTGTTCCCAGTTGATGATTTTCGTTTCCTTTTCCATAGAAAAAATTAGAATCCCCTGCTCTTACCGTGTCTCCTTTGTCTTCCCTAACCTCCTGTACACCCACTAAATCTAATTTGTATGTTGCTAGGTCCCTGGCTGCTGCTGTAAGTGAACCTGCCCTATACAGGCTCCTCCAATTCTAAGTACCAAATCTCAAGTCCCTTTTCCACTGCTTCGGTCGTACCAGAGTATCAGTCCAGGTCCGAGACTTTTCTTGTAAATATTTCGTAACGGGATACATTTTTACGGTGAGGAGTTGTTAGCACCTCGTCCAACCTCCAAGCTGGAGGACCCCCCTTGTCGGCTGTCCGCGACTTTTTATTCAATATTTGTTGTTTGTGTTGCTCTGTGTATTGTCTGTGTGTAAATGTGTACTGTAATACTGCAACCGGGTGACAACAAAATTGCAGTTAACAAATATATATATATATATATTCGCAGTTACCCTGGATATCGGAGGCCGTTCCTCTATCCGCAACCTGATGACGCGCCATGCCGTGGTGACAGGGACTCACTTATCACGGCTGTAATAACAACAGCATACAGTAATGAGCCTCTTCTGTTAATACGTTTGCGTTTGTTTCTATTTGCTGGTTGTGTGTACAAACATGTGACAGACAATATATGATCCAACATGTAGGAGTTGGTACCTAATATGGAGTGTGTTTTGTGACCCGTTTTATTGCATTTTAATTTGTGCATTCTGTTGGTTAAAATATGGAATCTAGAAAATGCACAGTATTAATAACATAAATTTTGTAGAATACTTCGTTATGTGCTTTCCATCAGGCCTGAAGCCGAAACAGTTGTACTGAGAACTACCTACCCATCTAAAAACTCAGTGGTGCGAGGTCTGTCTTGGGAAGTTGATTACTTATCGGAACAAAAATTACCGGCTTCTATGGAATCCGAATATTTAATCCGTATTTACGAACACCTTTCATTGGAACTTATACTCACCCACTTTAATTCAATCATAACCTTTCTTTAACCCGTCTTGCACTTCACACCCCCGCCCCCTCCCCAACACACGGGACATTTTTATGCCTGTACCTGTACTTCTGCAGTGGCGCCCGGCTCCTGAAAAATTGTGTCGTTTTAGGGACCTTAAAACATAGCCGTTCTGCTTTGCCATAATTCTCTGAATTCTGTGATCAATTTGTGATATGTTTGCTTGCTTTTACGGATGACAGAAACGTGGAACTGCGTGATACACAAGAAGTAAACTTCATTGATGCATCTGAGAATTTAATGTGGCCCGTGGATCAGTAACAGAAACAAATTATGTACCAAATTTTAACCCCTAAAAGCAACTGAAATGTATGGCTACAGTTGAACAATTACATGCTATTTCCTAGTAGGACAAAGAGTAATAGACATTTTGTTTGTGCATATGCATGATTTCCCTCTTTCCTTTGCCGTTCAGAGCGGCTCTAGGTTCTAATATGCCTGTGCATTATTGCCCCTTTAGTCCACTAGCCGGTTAGTCTAGCCTGCGCTTTCCTTAAGAAAGGCTTGGACTCAGTCAATATGAATTCTCAGACCGTATTTTTCTGATGTATTTAAAGTTATCCGTGGATTCTTTGCTACATGTAACCACAAATATTTTGGCGTCTATACGTGTGTTAGCTAAGTACCTCCTTGAGGGACCCGTACTTTGATTTCGGACTTTCTAACTAACGAGTCTGATTTCTTCAAACGGCGACTTAACGTGTGTCCGGTAATGTTTGTCTGTTTAGAATGAAGCACTGAATACGTGAATCGTCGTGCCAGGGAAATTCCGCAACAAGAGGTTTAGGGTTGTGGGTGTGGGACTTTGAAGAGAGAAGTAAGGGAGGGTGGCTGTACAGAAGCCGGTTCACTTAGGTCGTTACTGCGTAGCGTCATTATTGTGATAACATCACATAGTCGTGCTCGCGTGTTGTGTATGTTGGCATGGCCGTAAAACACGAGCCCAGCCAGCCAACGAGATGCGGGAGCATTGAAACTTATATGGCACGTAATGGATGTGCCATTACGTTTTTATCGCTTAGCCCCATAAAATGGTAGCAGTAAAAGACAGCTTATTATAAGATTATACGAGAAATAACTTTATCGTAAATAAACACATAAAATATATTTTTGTAATGTTATGGTGATGTAGATAATTCATATACAGTCTTATACACATAGTTACTCTGAACTCATTTATTTGGGCTCTTAAATTGTTAATTAAAAAGTCGTTATACAAAAGGGATTGTTTATGTTTCCTGTGTGATATCAAAACAGAATGTAATGTCATCAGAAAATATTGCGTCGTATACTAGAATATTCGTTGTTTTCGTGAATCTTTAATGCGTAGTCTATATATAGTATATATACGATTTATAGCCGCATGGCCAATTAAAATTATTTTGTCTGAATAAAGACTTTTTTTCTATTTTGAGGAAAGCTGCTTGAAATGTTAGTGGCAGGGAAGTCGTAATGCAGTTTCAGGGCCTTTTTTAAGTATGACAAGTAATTTATGACTTGTGCGCATTTTTTTTCACGCATTGTGTGGCACAGAACTGGTGTTGAAGCAGACCATGCGAAATGGGGTTTCGTACCATGGGAGTCCGTTGGAAGTCCTCGTGGACGCCTGTCAGTTACGGAACGAACGTGAATATGAAAAGTTGTAATTGTTGCAATAGGAATTGCCATACGTTTATGAACTGATTGGTACCTAAGGTACAATTTTTTCTCTCTCGAAAGTAAGGTACAAATAGGCGCAGCTCGCGGTAATAAATGACATTTGTCATTGATGCACCAAAACATGGCCAGAAGCGGAGAATGCCTGCTGTAACAGCAAGAACACGCTGCGGTTACGCATGCATGATTGTTGGCATAAGTATAGGCGCTTTTTGTCTAGGCGCCGTAAGCGTGCGAGTGTGGAGGGCAATGGCGGTGGGTGTGAGGTGAGATTCGGTTCCATCCATACACGAAAAACACCGATCCAAATTTGAGGAGAAGGTGGCACTGTGTTTGGGGAACGTGTTATGATCAGGAAGCAAGTTGCCCACCCACACTCCATTACGGTAGGTGTGTTCTACTGATGTCATCATTAAGGCCGTTCTGCCGTAATCATGGAACCAAGTGGTTCCTCTGAAACGTAGTAACATGTCTAGTCTTTCTAGGCGAATTCGCAAAGCTGCTAACAGTAGACTGTCATCTTCATCATATCTGTCTGTCTATCTGCCCGTAGGGAACAACTAACTGGGCTTCCGCTAATAAGATTTCCGTAACTTGGGAATTTTTGTCAGTCTCTTGAGCAAATTCAAGTTTGGTTAAAAAGGACTAAAGTAAGAGGCACTTTACGTGAAGTCATGGTGGAAAAATAAAAAAGTAGAGGTTCAACTTAGAGCAGGCCATGATAGTCCACTCTATCTTCAACCACGGCGCTAGTTGGTGAGGTGGTTGGTCAACGCCACTACGCGGTCGCTTAACCCCCAGGAAAGAGACACGGTGTCCCCTGTACAGAAGGGTGGATGGGCTCCAGGGCAGGTCCGCACGTGAAGTTATGGTATCTCGCTGAATTATGCAAGAGTTGAGCAACGTTTCAAATAAATTTTGTAGAGGAAATCTAAGCACATTTCGTGCCGGTCAGGTGTTTTTTTTTTTCCTTCGAAAGATCATGCCCTTTACGAGATAATGACAATAAATACGGTAGAGGCAGACAGGCAAAAACGATTCGATTTGCGTGCGTGGTAAATAAGGGCAAGTTACAAACGTATAGTCATAGTATTTAATACTGGTTGCGTTGTACTTGATTAACTCTTTTGTTGATGCTTTGCTGACCGTGCATCTCAGTATATTTATTTTAGTAATTAACAAACTTGATGCAAAAAATTTTTGTTTTAAAATAAGTTTATTTCATGCCTGTACATGTTTCGAGCACATGTGCTCGAAACATGTACAGGCATGAAATAAACTTATTGTAAAACAAAAATTTTTTGCATCAAGTTGGTTAATTGCTAAGATATATTTATTAACTCTGTCTGAGCAGGTAAAGTCAGTTTTACAGTCACACGGAAACTGAGAAGTTACGCAACGATTGGCATGTCATTACGATCTGTTTACCCGCATCGTAGTCTGAAGAAGGTCATGAACGTTTTTTTTGTCTCAGAGCGTGTTCAGAAGTAAATGTGTGAATAGAGTGTGAATTGGTTGAGACATTATTTCTTTTCACATCTTGGTATGATGGTATGACTTATACATGTGCGTAGTTCTGTTCAATGCTAATTGAAATTGTGAGTGAACAAATAGTGGGGTAAATACCACAGACCAACTGCGATGGTGAATGTGTGTACTTTCAGTAATCACCTCCGTGTTACTAGCAAATGAATAGGGAATTATTCCATTTGGCTGCATTTCCTTAATTTATCGATCAGTCCTTAGTTCAAGGCGGTAGAGTGATTTGTTGGGGGAAATCTGAGGGACAGCGCCCACTTGGGAGACCCAGGCTTAGATGGGAGGATAACATTAAGATGGATCTTAAGGAAGTGGGATGTTGGGATGTGGACTGGATCGAGCTGGCTCAAGATAGGGACAGGTGGCGGGCACGTGGAATGTGGTAATGAACCTTTGGGTTCCATAAAATGCGGGGAATTTCTTGACTAGCTGAAAATCTGTTAGATTCTCAAGAAGGACTGTGCTCCATGGAGTAAGTAAGTAAATAAGTAAGAGTGATTTATTATAAAAACATAGTATTAATTGGGTACGAAATGTTCGTAGTAATTCAGCAGTCACAAAATATCTCTACCGGGCGAAACTTTTAGTTTGTGACCGATGAATTTAACACAGAAAATCGTCATAGGACAGTGTGCCAGCGTCAACACTACGTGAACGAATAAGTGGACAAGGCTCCGAGGGCGCCAGCGCATTGCGTTCTGTGGGCATTCCTTCTCTTGTATATACTTTGTCTCGATGAATTATTTTGCGCTCTAATGACTCGATACGAAGACAGATATATCGCCAGAAATTTCAACCTATAGCCATGCTGTGACAGTAAATATCCTCACCTGCACAACTGTGTGCCTGGGGTTTGACTTGGCCATGTCGAAGTTCACCGTTTTGCAAGAATTACTTTTCTTGTGTGTAGGATTATCCCCCTCAAAATAAGGTGCACACTAGAGGATATGAATCCCAACTTGTCTGTGTAAAAACTTTTAGATCTTGCGAGGTTAAAGAAAGCTCCCTTCTGTCATCTTTCTCTTCCAGTGTAATAAATTCGCGAATCTTCTTCCTGTGCACTTGTAGGTTTTATTCTGATAATTGATACGGTATATTTTGTTGAGATTGGTTCTCGGGGTCAGAGCATAACAGAATACCGAGTCAGCTCTTATCCTTGTCGCTGAGTTCCTGCTTTTGGCGTCTTCACTAACTAATAATGTTCTTCCCCGTTCCGTAATTAGAAGTGAGGAAGGCAAACAAGCATCATAGCCTGTGCAGTGCCATCTCCGTACCCTCTTCCCTCTCCGTTTCGGTAGTTTGACTGCCTGCTGGATTATTGCCTGTTAAGTCGATTATCCGGTTAATCTAGCTCGCGCCATCATTAAGGGCAGAGATGTAGATAGCAAGATAGGACTCATTATATCCCACTCCAGAGTGGGAAATGTACACACCAACAAGAAAGGAAGAAGGGAAATGCTGCAAATAGCGTATACTCTATCCGCCATTACGAAAACTGCAGTTACTAGGATTGTTACTTAGTTCAAGTAACGACGCTTGCCGTAATTCCTTTGTTTAGAAGGCGCTGAATGCATGGATGATTACGAATTGTAAATTGGATTTTGAATGTAATGGCCGTGGATTATTTGAAGGTGTTATCTGACACGTTGATAGTAGGAACGGAGGAGAAAAGGTAAATCTAGCCAAGACGGCGGGCCACCAGGCCGCGTAAGAATTCGTGGCGGCTGTCTTGCTGGTACAAAGCAGGAGTGCCAGTCACTAATTCACAACGTTCGGCAACGTTTAATGGGTCGTAACTTCCGGTGGTGTCGCGCGTACGTCCACAAATCGTTTTCAGTTTTCCCCCCTGAAGTGGGTTATAAAAATTGCGCCTCTCTTCTGCGGCATTAAAAGGCAGAGAACGTGTTCCCGATTGGTTGAGTTTAGTTTATCCTTGTTACCAATATATTCATGTTTCCTTTTTTTACAAAATGTCACAGCTTCACGAAAATTGTAGCGAATGGCACGCTGAAGGTAACATTGTCAGTGCCAGTTCTGGCCGTGCAATACATTCCTTAGTGAATGAGGGGTGAAGACAGCAATGAAGTAAGTATACGGGATATGTTGAGTCTCAGTTTTACGTTTCTGGGGTCTCTGAAATGGAACGTAGTCGAACATGCACTAGTAGGTCGTTTATGGCAAATTGTATGATCTGCCATGTTTCATAAAAGAGTAACCGCTTCATTCTGAAGTCCGAGTGTGATGCGGACGACATTGACGGCTTGTGTTATGGAGTGATTAGACGACCTTAAAACGAACTGTACGCGTTGTCTTTTAGAATGAGAATAAGAAAGTCCACCGAAATTCCTCGTGCTGACCGAGCTATCCCACCGCTTTTATTAGGGTTTAATAATACACATGAGCATGTATGTGGAGGAGAATCAAGCGGACGAGGATGGTAGGAAGTGAATGAGGTAGTGAGCTAGGAAGTCGCGGGATGCTGGGCGCGAGTGTCGGCGTATGCGCGGGTGCTATGCAAGGCTCGCAGACTGTTCGCCCGGTAGCCTGTCTTGCTGCCCAGCCTCAGTGCGAGTGTGGCCGCGGTGGCGTAGAGGCTGGCGATACGGGCGGAGTTGTTTGCCGATCTCGTGTCATGGATGCAGTTCTTTGCATTGTCGTTAATTTAATATACGGCGTGAAGAAGTCTAATGTCTACGTTAAACCAGTGAAGGGAGTAAATGTGAAGTGAAATCGGAATTACATACCCGCCGAACAAATGTACCGTTGCTCGAACAGCCCACGTTCACAAAAATCAATACGTAACGTTTTTTTTTCGCTTATCCGCTGGTGGCAGTGAATGCTGAAAAGAACGAGACCTGGATTCCGCTACTGCAATGCGCCCGTTATGAAATATATAGCGACCCATTAATCTGTCTGTGTAGTGTATCTTGTAGTGCCAACTGGTGCATTTGGTGCTTTGTGCTGTGAAGATAATTCCTTTGATCAGGAATTTTCCATTGTTCCAGAAGAGTGGTTTTTAATGTTGTGAACCTCTGAAGCTAAATAAAGTTGCAATACTGAGGTTGCAGGCGTTATCTGCAAACGAAGTGATTGGCGCAGGGTTGAGAAGGAAGGTGAAGAAATCTAAGAAGAGAGAGGTACCGGTAAAGCCAATCATCACGACGGAGAATCAGGTAGATTCAACTGTTAGGCTTTATACAGAGTTTGCTACGTGACAAGTTTTATTCGAGTGGAGGCCACAGGCACAATATGAAGCCACATGCATTAGATGAAGCAGCTTTACAGTACCGTGACCATATAACACCTGCCTGTGAATTTATTGTTTATACATCCAGAATAACAGCGTAGCCCTTGAGTTTGTATGAGAGCGCGGTTTCTATGGTGGTGAATATTTGTATGTTGTCAGGGCCTTAACTGTTGTTACCCTCTGTCTCTAAAAGCCGTCCGCAGCTGAACTGGTCACGGTATTTTGAAACAAAACGAAGAGTTTCTCTCAATAACGTGAACATTCACCCAACAAAATTAATGCGAATTGATAAAAACAACTTGCCTACTGGCTCAAGTATTCTTTATATACTTACACCACACTCGTACTGGTATGCCTGTATGCTACTTTCTCCTAACGGATTTTGGGAAAAATAGAAACCGGGATTCGTTCCCGAATTTTGTAGAGCTATTGTAACAGTTATACGTGAAGACTTAAATCATTAGTGGAACTGGGATACGTCATTTAGTATGCTGTGAGCTGGACGATAATGGTATCGGGCATCGATTCCCGGTGGGTAAAAGAGACATTCTTCTCCACGTGTTGAGACTGCTTTTAGTTTCTCTCCACGTGTTCAAGCTGGCTTTAGTTCCCACCCACCCTTCTTATGTAATTGACCACCAAGTGCAGAAGTTACGAATTTGTGCTGCTATCATTTTCGGAGGTTTCACGATCTGTCCGGGGCATACCTGGGGTAGTATCTTGAAATGATTCGAGCTAGACTGCTTTCCTATTACCAATCGTGGACATGGTCTCATTCACGATATCGGTGCAATCTGCGCAGTTGGGAGAGCGTTGTTGTGTAACGAAGTATATGATGTTCAGCTCAAAACGGAGCCCGCTGATGGAATCTACACACACATAATCGTGGAATGTACATTAATAATCTGTATCATATGGGGCGTTTTTTTTATCGCGAGACTACTCGCCATAGAGCGGACGACATCGTTGTTGCATAGCGACCGATATCACCGCCCGTTCTGCAGTCCCCCGGTCTCCTGCTAAAAATAACTGTGAAAACGGTAATGTACATTTGCCGTCGCAATGAGCCGAGGCAGCCGCCTTTAGTAGTTCTGGCTCGAACGTCGGACCGACAGGGTTGTTAGATGGTTTTTCTCTGCCCATGCCATGACTGTACTGCTGTTTGCATCACGACCGCATCCTCCCACATCCTTTCCCGTTCATTACTGGCCGTCATCAGACGCCATATGGATTAGTATGAGCTACTGGAAGTTCCGTTAAATGAATCACAAATATCTTCTAATGTGCTTTTTTTTGGCGGGGGGGGGGGTGCAATGCGCTTTATTTGGTATTGCGTTGTTGTTTAGGAGATAATTGAGGTTAAATATTGTGCATGACCATCAGATCCTAACCTAACCTAACCCGGCTGGCATAAATACACGAAATCTGTTTATGCTGTTGGCCAAAAGTTCTGAGTATTTCTGTGGATGGTACTTAGAACATCTAACGAAGATAGACCTGTTCAACTTGTTCAAATACCGTATATCATAAATGAGAGTTTTGAGTGCTATGCAGACAGTGTGGGTTAGTTACCGTCATTGCCCTCAGCAGTTCGGCCTGCCTGGATTTGCCTACAGCCGAATGTGAAGTTTACGCCATAGTTTATTTACTGCAGTTCACATTATAAACGCGATACCCCTATACCTGTACATGTTCGCTTTTAGGTGAGTGTGTGTGGAACTGTGCTTGTGCCTAAAGACGTGCAGTTTTGCTTGAAGGGTTGCATGTGTTGCAGATCATACAGAACTATTTGTAAACCGATACGCAGTTGGGAGGGTAATATTAAAGTGAAACTAATATGAAGTTCTGATAATGCTGAATTGACCTGGTACGGATTCTACTTTTTTATATAAATTTGTGCCTTGAATTTTTTATATATGTAAATTATATACGGAAGGTTGGGGATGTGCACAGTAAGTGCCGACGCTATCAGTTACGTCACAAAAGCAAGTTCTAGGTATATATCCCCAAACTGTGAGCGCAGGAAGTGTCGTTCAATTCTGTAAAGTCAGTTACCGGAGCTAAAGACAAGTGGCTGCTGAATGTTTGGAAAATGTAAGTCGAACAAAGAAAATGCTTCCCTCGGAAGGGTGTTTTGGTCACCAGTATTTTGTTACAAAACAGCGTGGCTATCTTGTCCACATGCTCATGCTTGATCAACTGCATTGCTTCAGAACTGTACTACAAAATGGCTGGCGGAAAATCTGACTCAGCATTACAACTGGAAAAATATGGTCTTTTATTTCTGCCGTGAGTTTAAGATTAGAACATACACGAACATCTTGTGGCCCACAGAATTTCGTTTCCCTCCAAGTTCAAGAGTCTGTGTTTTTAAATTTGTGTCCACTAGTCTGCATTTTTAGCAGTTGATACTCTTGTTTGATTTACTTTACGCTTAGGTGGCAGTAGTTTGTCCAAGTATGACTTTATTTTACTTGTAGATTTTCTGGCTTGTTTGCAAGAATGCAAGTGACGATTGTAGATGGCTGGCGGTTACAGAGCACTGGGAGTATTCTGGGGACCTTCTCCTTTACAGTCGCAGGTAAAGAGAGAAGATGGTCTGAGTCACAGTCATTTTACTTAGTGCTGCCCGACGTGTTTGTCATCCTGCTGATGCTGAGATGCTCTCTGGATTGACACATATCATTGTTCTTGTAACAAACGGTATGTTCGGAATTCCATATTAGCGATAATTTGTATTGAACGTACTTTTACTGCTGAAAAGAAAGAAGTAGGTTTGTTTGATACCGGTGTGTGTGTGTGTGTGTGTGTGTGTGTTCTTAAATTCACTGCCGTCGTTGTGACACTACCGACATAATTTTCTGTGTTTTTGAAACAAAGGCAAACCTCGGTACAGCACCATTGTGTGTTCACCGCAATTTATGGCGGTAAATCGAAATAGTGCGTAAAAAGGAATTTTTGTTCATGGACCTACAAGGGCGCTAAATGAGAGTAGCGCTATTTCAGGGTTTGGCTTTACGTTGAAAATACATTGGCAGCTTTAGCCAGGTAATATTTTTGTAGAGAGAAAATAACATGGCGGCCGTGTGAAAAACTTTCCGTAGATTTCGATTTGATTGCTGCTGGCGCCAGGATTTCAAATTTTGTGCACAAAGATATGAAATGTAATTTGTTACCTGGCAGTTGTCTGACGTAATGTGCGACAAATTTAACGTATGTAGAATATGATACGTTCCTGAAAATAATAACACTAAGCAGCAGTTGCAGTGTCTATAGACATGTAGACCTAGAAATTATGCATTAGAAAGTGGGCTCCGTGTGTTGACCTCGGATATCCTTCTTTGTTCCTGCCTACAAAGTGGATAGTTTGAGGAGATCGAAGGAGAGGAATGAGTGCAGACACAATGCAGCTAGCGATTTTCTTGTTGCGACTTGAAAACAGAGGACTGTCTCGTATGAAGGGACATAGGTCGTACGAACCATTGCCAACTTCGAACAAGCCGTGTGGAGTCAGCAGGCAGAACTCCGGCTTCTTAGGGAAGAAAAAGGCTGAATGATATTACTTACCGCACGAATTGAACTTCAGCAGTAGCTCTCCAGCATCGGAACGCAGCGTGTCTTTGCGTCGTAGATCAACAGTATCTTTGTTCGGCCGTGGTAAAAAATGATTTTGTGGTCATAGTTAATAAGATTAGCGCCCATTCACTGTTTCATTATCATGCAGATGTACCATACTACTGCGCGTTACACGCCTAGGATTGCAGGATGGATGTACATAGGCCCACTTGTCCGTGGTTGTGGCCGCAACGCCGCTGCCGGAATTAATTGATAGTGAATGGATTTGGGGAGTATGCTTTCCTAAGTGACAAAACAGCAATTAATGACTGGCACGTACAGTTCCAGAGGAAAGGTCAGTAAGTAAGCAAAGTGTCAGCCCTCATTAAGGCTTTTTAATAGAAAACGTGCGTATGGTGGAAGAATCGGCTTTGAAACAATACTTTCCAATAGGCCGCGTCTGTGAATAACTGAAGATCGGGTTTTGCGGGAGTATTTTGCTCCCAAGTTTCAGGATTCAGAGAAACAATCAACTTTTTTTTTGCATCTCTCTCTGATAAATGGAAGGTGACGCACTGCTTGGTATATTCCACGCGAAGCTAACCGCAGTTTACTTGCACACCTTTGCCTTTTCATCATTGTTTGGGACCATACGAATACATACATACGAATCTTCACATATATCTCCTTGGCGACGTCAAATATCACATTGTAAATCGAATGTGAGGGAGCAGCAGACAAGAAGAAGGTCTACGGGTCGGCTTACGAGTTGCTTTCTGAAACGTGGAAGTGGTCATCGGTGACGTGATCAGTGCCAGGTACTGCGTATGCTGAATGTGCGTTACAGATACAAAGTGCGCTCCGTCTTTGGTTTAGATATACGTGGTTTAATGCATTAGCGCGAAGACCGTATGAGTATTCTCAGAGTACAACCAACATGATGCGACGTTTCTCAATTTATTTATTTCTGTAAGACGCTCTACATGTTTCAGACGAGTTTTCCGTCCATCATCAGCACCTTAAAACTGCACATACAGCGTCAGACATTTGTCAGACCATTACTGCTACCTGCTGCTAGCCGTCCAGGCTAGTAGCAGGTGATATCTCACAGGTTGTACAAGCCATAGTAATCTTAAAACTTCTTGTGGTTGACCGCAGCACGTATGTCAATTATAATATGATATACCGCACTGGGATGAATATTACAAGAAAAATGGAAAGTACTTAGTTACCCAGGACTACGTTACGGTCTTGACAGCGTGAACCGGGCTGTCTGGCCGAAGCTTGCAGATAAAACATGTAGACACTATCAAGGAGATGAGTCTGTCACTGCTCGCTGGTCGCCATTTCTTAGGTGCTCAGTTTTTAACATGCATAGAATCCAATATATACCCAATAGAACGGAACAGAACAGAAAATTAGATTTAGCATGTCGCCCTTACAAAACACGACTTTACTGCAGCTCATTGTACTTGTAACTGGAATGGTCGGTTACTGGTTGTAAACCTACGGTCAAACTTCCTACGAAAACTGCTACAGAGGTCAAAATAGCACTGCTGTGTAACATACAGTGGACATATCAAGATGAATTGCGATAACATTTTGATTTCAGTGACGTTTACAACGTGTGATTCCTTGCGTACATTACATGCGCCAGCCCCGGACCCAATAATGAGTGTTCGTGGCCCAACGACGCCAGCATAAGATGAAACAGTTTTCTTTCCCTATTAAGGAGAGTCTTGAGTATGATGTCTCAGACTGTCTTCCCTACAGTTTGATCCATGTGAGTCGACCAGATATGATGTATGTCGAGGGTCATCCCAAGGTACCGAGGAGTATCGACTCACTGAATTGGCTCACCATAAGAGTTTTACTGGCCGTTCCTCTTGAGCACGTCTCGCAGTCTTGACGAAGAGCACCGCGGTGCTCTTTGAGTCGTTCATGATGATGCTTGAGTCCCGTAGCCAGTGCTCGAAGTTGTTGACTTAACGTCTGCAGGTTGGTGACGAGCAGTCGACTGGCTGTACGTGGCTGTGACTGTAGTTCACGTGCAGGCTGAAGAGGACGGGAGACAAGGCCACCCTGAGCCCCTCTATCCCGCACACAGCGACGAGTTGGTGTGGCTGAGAGAAAGAATGTTTGGAACGTCGGAATGAGGGTTACACGATGTTTTGCAGCACGGAGAGTGAGAAATTTGGGATGGTTAGCTTGTCAAGGAGATGGTCAATTCATACGGTGTCGAAGACCGTAGCCACGTCCAAGACAGACCGCTTGTTAAAACTTAAAGTTGCTATTGGCTCTTAGAACAAGACTGGCCAGCAAATTACTAACCGCCTGCGCTCGCTAAATTCGCTTAGGATCTTGCTGAATAGGATCTTTCCAACGCCTTTCCATTTGTGTCGGAACAGACTCATCGGTCACTGTGATGAAGACAGCGCGGTGTCGTCCTTACTTGGTTTGTGTATGTGGATATCTCAAACGTGTTGCATTGTTGGTGGGAAATAGACGCCGTCGTGAGAAAGGCTGTCGCCCGGCTGAGTGGATGCCTCAGGACCCTATTAGGTATACCGTATGGGTCTTGGACCTTGCCGAATTTGAGACCTTGTTATGTGACCCCTTGAGCACCAACGGGGCTCATTAAATCCGTTTACTGGCAGGAGAAAGGTGTATGCTGGCATCACCTCATTAACCATCTCAGTTACTGTCGGTTTCCACTGCTCATTCATCCACTGAAACATAGCCTGAAGGCTGGCAGCCAGGGTTTCTGCTTTCTCATTGTACGGGAGAACGAGTCCTCCCATGTAGGCAAAGATGGTGGTGGTGTCGGGAACGCCATCACGGAGGACGGGGTCATAGAGATCCCTCACTGTATAGGTCAGTAGATCGTTCGCCCGAATCGCTTACTTTGATGGAAGCTTGTCTTCGTCGCTACGATGACGTTAGGTATGCTGAGGACATCTCGTTCAGGTGGTCCTTGAAAAACACCTAGTCGCCTTGTTTTCGCATACTGCCAATAGAAAGAATCAATGGAATTGTCAGACTCCGTGTTAGCCGGCCCCCCCCCCCCCGAAACCCCAACTTTTTTAGTTCCAAGGGCCCCCCCTCCGAGGATGAACCCTTTTTGTTGTAACGGCGGGGACTTGACGGGACCGGGGTTTTTGGGCACTTTCTCAGGCG
>Ga0123354_10008338_pt1 | contig 15738 bp, 11 predicted proteins | sample TergutLab28metaG_2_FD_97872 | JGI IMG/M metagenome (GOLD analysis project Ga0123354, IMG submission 97872) | Labiotermes labralis P4 segment gut microbial communities from Petit-Saut dam, French Guiana - Lab288 P4 | ecosystem: Host-associated > Arthropoda: Insects > Digestive system > Gut ...
ATGTGTGTGTGCATTGTGTGCATGTGTGTGGATGTGTGGTGTGTGTGTTTGTGTATGTGTGTGTTTGTGTTTGTGTGCATGTGTGTGTGTGCATGTGTGCATGTGTGTGTGTGCATGTGTGTGTGTTTGTGTGTGTGTGTGTGTGTGTGTGTGTGTGTGTAACGTACATAAATATCTAGTGGAGAATTCAAGTGCAATTCCAACTTGCCCATGGCTGCTCATGCGTATGTACACTCCCGCGCGCCTGTGTATATGTGTGTGTGTGTGTGTGTGTAGACTGTCGTCGTATTTACCGCATTAATTCTGTCCTTGACTTTGTCGTAATTGGTCTTGATACACATAAGCACTACGTGTACCTATATATTTTAGTTAATCATTTATAATAGAAGAAAGGTTCCGGAGATATTCACAGACGCTACGAAAAACTACTATCAGAGTAGATGACTCGAGAATCGAAGTGACGCAAGTTATAGCTTATAAGCTTGTGATGAAGCATAAAATGTGACCAAAACGTTTTCTCTTTGAGTTGTCATCTGCCTGACATATAGAGCCAACAGTTGTCGCCATATTCACTAGTGCCATTGTTACGAATTATGTTGTTTCCGTCACACTGCGCTTAAATTAAACAAGTTGGCTCAACGATAAAGCATTTAGTTTTCATTCCGAACTTATTCTTATTTGCCGCTTATTTAACGACGCTGTCTGTAGCTAAGATTTTTATAATTTTGCCTTTTTTGTATGGGTGTCAGACTTGGTCCCTCACACTGAGGGAGGAACACAGGCCGAGGTTGTATGAGAGCAGGGTGCTGAAGAAAATATTTGGACCAAAGAGGGGTGAGGTAGCAGATAGTAGAGAAGACGACATAACGAGGAGCTCACGATCTGTACTCCTCACGAAATATTATTCGGTTAAACCGATCAATATAAAAGTGAAGGTCGAGAATTAGGATATGTATGTGGGAAAGGAGAGGTGTGAACAGTATTAGGTGGGGAAACTTGAGTAAAAGAGACCACTTGGAAGAACCAGGTATAGAGCAAACCGATATTACAATGGATCTTCAAGAGGTGAGATGGGAGCATGGGCAGGATCGATCTGGCTCAGGACAGAAATAGGTGGCGGGCTCTTGTGAATACGGTCATGAACCTTTGGGTACCATAAAATGCTGGGAATTTCTTAACTAGCTGAAGACCTGTTAGCTTCTCAAGAATGACTCTGCTCCATGGAGTTAGTTAGTAAGTACTTTCGTTAGTTAGTCAGCTGATTAGCTGGTTGGTGAGTTCGTTGTTTGTTTGTTTGTTTGTTTGTTTGTCTGTCTGTCTGTCTGTTTGTTTGCTTGTTTGGTTGGTTGGTTGGTTGGTTGATTGGTTGGTTGGTTGGTTGGTTGGTTGGTTGGTTGATTGGTCGGTTTTTGGTTGGTTGTTTATTTAGTTTGTTTGTTTTTTTGTTATTTAGTTAGTTCAGGCTAGCTTAATGGTGTGTAACGTCTCTTATAATGCCTCCGCCTAGTGACAAGTTAACTGTACAGAACAATGGCAGGTCGTGGGCTTGCTTATTTAGAGGTAGCAGCCCAGCATTTTTCCCAAGAACAAGCAAAATTACAAAACTTCTGTCAGCCTAACCAATCCAATAGCCTAAATTTAAACTCGGCACCTAAGAATAAGTGTGAGACAACATTAAAGTTGGTCGTAAAGATGATGTCAGGATGTGGACATGGTATACCTGGCTTGGGATAAGACCAGTTGTGAGCTGTAACGAATACGAATGAAGAATTTTCCATTTTGACAAGAGACAGGGATATTCTTGACCAAAAGGGGATTATAGCTTCTGAAGAAGGACTCTGCCCCATAGCATTAGTTAAAAATAGCCTAATAAGTATGGTTCCTCCCATTAAGTTTCAGAAATGTCTAAACGTATATAAATTCCCCTGGGATGACAAGTGATAGATGGAATGGACCTAAGGGCTCCGAAATAAACCACAGATGAATAGAGACAGGGAATTAATAAAGAAAGCAGGAAATGGAACGTCTTCCTTAACCAGACTGTTACTTGTGATGGTTGTAGAATCGTGTCGTTCTCCGTTATTCACCTCACGGCAACAAACTCTGTCAGCCACACTTAAAATGGGGGGCTGCAGCCATGGAATCCATTCCCAGGAAAAAAAACTGAAAAAGTAACAAAATTCCAGGCAGTGTTTTGTGTTCTTCTCAACCTGCTTCATCTTCGGATCTTTCCCCCTTTTCTTTTCATCTCACTTTTTTTTCTTTTCAACATATACATTTATTTCCTTTTTTTGTCTTTTCTTTTTGTGCTGTATCAAGCTACCGCTCATAACAACAGGAATTGTTCAGGTGGACGGAAAATAGAATACAAAGTGGTCATTTACTCTCGTGTCTGAGAAAAGCTGAGAAAGATATAATGCGACCCTATGCGGTACAGCAGCAGCAGCATACGTAATGAGACGCCCACAGAGGCGTCTTCATCAGGAGTCCCAGTGGCGTTACATGCGTACCAGAGCGTATTTATCACGGCGTCGTTAAATAACCCACAAAGATCGCCCACTAACACTAGGTCATACAACGAACTGACAGATTTCTTGTGAATTGTAATTAAATACAATATAGCAACTTAATGTTACTCGCAAATAAATATCACACGATATGTATCAGTCGACTGGAATGCAGTAACGTCGATTAGTAATTGTGTATTTGTTTATAGACGGCTATCGAGAAACTCATTAAACATAATATCCTTCTTTCAATACCGTAAGGATTTATCCTGCACAAGGAATACCTTGCTGTCCCTAACCTTACGCTAAAAGCAAGTGAACAAACTTACACACATCAACTGCAGAGCTAAATATACTTTCTGGAGCAGGTGCCCTATTCGGGAGCTAAGAGATGTTCAGCTACAAACCCAAAGTTTCATTACCGTGTTCTACAATAAGACACCCATGTTCTAGTCCTAGACCATATGAATCGAGTCCACGCCAATCCGTGTTAATATTATTCTCTCATCTAAGACTTGGGATTCCTAGTTGTCACTCTCCTTCAAGATTCATCATCAAAGCCCTAAATTAATTTATCTTGCTTCTGTCTTATGTTTGCCACATTTGGCGCTCAACTCATTCTCCGTAATTTAACCCTTATCCTGCTAACGTGGATAATATGGTGAGCTCCTAATAATGCCAGCAAATTGCAGAGGGGATTTAATTCGGCTTTTAAAGGGTTAGTTACCATATGTATATTTATTCTTATTTGTTTTGTCTGTACCAGTGTAAGGACTATGGCCATAGCGTGGAAACTCAAATGCACTTAGTAATAATAGTCATAAAAATAATATGTTGTAAAGATTACAAATCACCACGGTCTTCTTCATTATGTAGGTTTCTAAAAACTCCTGTTAGTCTCTCTCATTCTGGGGCAAATATTTTTTTTTGGGGGGGGGGCATCGTGCCGTTAAAGAAGAATTTTGTTCTTTCGCAACATGTCAAATTTTCACACCCATACACAAAAGACCATAAAACCCCCAAGAAATTCCGAACCGAACAGTATCCAACATTTCTCGACTTTTTTCTGTGTTTAATTTCAACCTTCATGCATTTTTTTTATTACTGTCGTCCGTAAATATTTGAAAATTTTCACATATTCTAAAGATTCGTAACATTTCTCTTGTTACAATTTGTACTGCATAATAGAGACGATAGGGGAAAAAGTTCTTCGTTGTCTCTGCATTTACGAGCACTTCTACACCAGACTTCTTATTTACAGACTATTTGAGTTAGTTTCGTTTACAACAAGCACTCTTTTAATACTGCATAAAGAAAAAGTCGCTGTTTGTTCTCAGATCCATTCAAAACGCATACACAGTGCACTCTGTGGACACGGGGTAGACTTTCTGAACCTTAAACGTGGTGTTTTCATGATATAACTGCTGGGAATTAAAAGGCTAAGAACTTAATACTAAAACATGAAGAAAAATATTACTGGGCATAAACCAGATGCTGATGTCACCCCTCCCCCCTCACCTCCACCACCACCAATCAATTTCAGGCCCTACTTTTTTTATTTGAACTTACCAAAATATGCGACGAGAAAGTTAAAAGCAATGTCGGTAAGTTATGCTCTTTCTGCAGAGTTTTCTGATACATCAGATAAATGTTCAGACATCCGCACTTTACTATAAGAGGGTTCTAAATTATTCTATTCTCATTTAATATTTTGACGAACATAATTATTTTCATGAGCACACCAGATTCAATTAGAATATTTTACAAAATCTCCCTCCCAAAGTATCATAACTGAAGTGCATAAGAAGTCCTCACAACTTGTGAACTGTTACTCTCGATTATTCTAGTGTAAGATTCTGTGTAATATTTTAGTTATGCACATACCTCAGATGTCAGGGAAATGTCATATTTATTTTCGGCTTATTCGATTTTCCTTAAAGCTATTCGACTGGCGTATATTTACGTAGGAAAATACCAAATTACCTTCGTATAACTGAAGGGTTCTTTTTGTGAAGTTTTTAATATAGCAGAAGCCGGGATGGCACAGCCGGTATCACGACTTCCTACGGGCTGGACTGTCCGGTGTTCGAACTACCGCAGTGGCAAGGAATTTTCCCTTTTCTAAAATCGTCCAGATAGGCTCTGAAATCCTTCCAGCCTCCTATTCAAAGTGTACCGGTTTTTTTACATAGGGTAAGACGCCGGATCGTGAGTTTTACCATTCAACTTCAACTCTTTTCGAGGTTAAGAACGAGTGGAGCTATAAATCTAAATCCCCAATACGCCTTTTTGTGGTTTATACGGAAAATCTACCATTACCTTCGAAAAGAGAAGAAGTTTATCGTGTAGAAACCAAGCTGAATACAACGTCACAAAAGTAAGCATATTTATACAGGCGTATTAATCCTTTAAATCATGGAATTCATTTAAACGGGACATAATCTAATGAATATGAAGAGGATTCGTCGTAGATAACGCAACCCTGACACAGTAAATTTGCATTACACTTCATAACAATTTTGTCAATCAGACACTTAAAGTTACCGTCTGCCGCGCAGTAAACCCACTGCCTCTAGATCATAGGGAAATGCTAATTAAAGTTACGGAAATAAACGTCGTTCGTTCTGAGAGTCTGAAGAAAACACAAACTGTTGAGGAAAAATTAATGGTTTTAAATATTGAAGCAGTTGTGCGCACAGAAACCAGTGTGTTCTAGGTAAGTGAAGATGAGTAATGCCTAAAAGCAAGGCTTTAAATGAAGAGAAATGTAACACAATATATTCATGGAATTAGTTTCCACAAAATTATTAGCACATTTCCACTAATAAATTATGTGGCAGATAATATAAGAGCGTGGTGTCTGTGACCGAGTGATAATGATTTTAGGATATAAATATCAATAGATTTTATAAAAGACTTAAATTAATTTCCTTCATCATTTTAAGTCTGAAATTCGTGTATATGACGCACAACCTGAAGTCCCTGCTTTCCAGTTTACACAAAATTTCTTCATTACAAAAACCACAATTTTAATGCTGTTTTTGAGGAAAAAATAGCTGTTAATATTGAGAGTTATAAATTATAAATTAGTGCATCTATTTGGTTTTATTATAAGAAGTTATAAACTACCTATGAAAGCAGTCTATGTGTAAAATGTTTGATTTAATAGTTGAATAAAAAGAGACCAACTTGATGACACTTGCATCTTTATTTCATTATTTAATGCTCAATATGTTTCGGATGTTAATACATCCATCCTCAGGAGCTTGCGACTTATTTGTTGAGTTATTTCATGGGTTGTATTGCTCTGGTTCGATGCAAGCTGAAGCACTGCTTTAACCTGTATCCGGATACCACACCACCCCAGCCAAACCACAACGTAACACCAATACACATCGAACCAGAGCAATACAACCCATGAAATAACTCAACAAATAAGTCGCAAGCTCCTGAGGATGGATGTATTAACATCCGAAACATGTTGAGCATTAAATAATAAAATAAAAAAGCAAGTGACATCAAGTTGGTCTCTCTTTATTCAACTATTTTAGTATAGAGTTCGTTCACAGAGCATCAAAGTAATAACAGGTGAGCTGTAGGTGTATAACTGTTAAAATTTCTTCACTTCTCAGGTCGAGTGTCTGTAATTACGTTACGGTTGCATAGGCCGGCGGTTATTAAACTGTGATTCGATGACCACCGGCAGTCCGACGACTGGTTCAGAAAGCTGTAAAACGAGAACAATCACCAGCGTAATTTTTCGCTGCACATGTGGCAGAACCTCGTAAGGTCTGCCGTCATTGACTGTGTCTCAAATACCCTGCGCCCCTTCTCCAAATGTTGGGACTTTGGGATCGGATACGTTGACTTACCACTTTGAACCTGCCTCGTTAAAGGGGCCTATGCACTGAACACTGTATACTAATAGAATTTGTTTAACAATTTACAATTCACTTTTTCCCCAGTGCTGCAAAGCGTGAACTTTCTGGGTCCGGGGGAAATGGTCTGCTCGGATATGTGAAAATTGCTTAACTGTAACTTCAGAAAGCGAGAATTCCTCTTAATGGAGGTGGTCGTACTGAGGTATCTTGAAGGCAGTATAAATACTTACTTACTTACTTACTTACTCCATGGTGCAGAGTCCTTCTTGAGCAGCTAACTGGTTTGCAACTAGTCAAGAAATTCCCCGCATTTCACGGAAACCGAAGGTCCATTATCGCACTCACAAGCGTCCGCCACCTGTCTCTGTCCTGGACCAGCCCAATCCAGTCCATATACCCACATCCCACGTTCTGGAGATCCATCCTAATATTATCCACCTATCTACGCCTAGGTCTCGCCGGTGGTCTCTTTCCCGAAGGCAGTATAAATATATACGATTATTTTTAAGGTATGAGAGTTTGACGTGGCTGATGTGGTCATGGTTTATCCACCAGAAAATTGTCGTGGCCTAAATATTAGAAAAGGCAGTATGGAGTAGTGCACAGCTTTACGCGCAGTGGGTTATTTGACTATAAGGAAAGCGGCCATGTTAACAGGGGGCCCGTCGCTTGTTAACAAAGGTACAGACGGTTTCAGCGTTTTTCTTCGCCGCGAGTAATATGTGCTAATGACACGCAGATGCCTTCAAGAACATTTTTGTTGAAGATAAATGTCATTGAATTTTATATTAGATTAAAACAGCGTGTGGTACAAAAAAAACTCTTTTTGCTTGAAGAAGCAGGAAATAACGTTTCAGCTTTGGAACAGCGCTGAACCTCGAAGTCAAAGACCGAAATGCCAAGTTGCGTATGAAGACCAACGTTATTGCATTTAATAATGCATAGGTATTTAAATGTGGGCCAGGATAGCGTAGTCGGTATAGCTACTTGCTACGGGATGGACGGTCTGGGGATTGAGTCGCGGTGGGGGCCAGGTTTTTCGCACCCTTCCAGACCTGGCATGGGACCCACCCAGCCTCCTATACAATGGGTACCGGGTCTTTCCCGGAAGTAAAGCGTCCGGGGCGTGGCGTTGACCACCCACCCCATCTAGCGCTGAAGTTAAAGAATGAGTAGAGCTATATATCTACCTCCCCTCTGGGCCTTTGTGGCCTTTTATAGGGTGAACTTTCTAGATATTTTAATTAAAGTTGTAGTTTTTCGTATTTTGAAGCTCAAGTTACTGAAACCAACGTTTGGATTTGTAGTAAAGAGTTTGTAAAAAGCACAGGCAGCATCTCCTAAGCGTAATAAGAGTTAATAATTTTATGTTATTCATTCCATGCATATTCATGCAATTAATACATCAACCAACTAATGCACTTAATAAAATACAATTCATTACAATATTAATCTCCTACATGTTTCGGCACCGGTCTGCCATCCTCCGGGAGTCTTTCAGATCAAAGGAATACAAGCCCAACACACCAGTCCAAGTATGCGTCACCCGACACGACACACTTCACACTTCGCACGCTTCGTCTGGACGAGATCTGTTCGGATCACAAACGTCCAGACAGATGTTCGTGTGCGTGCTCCATACAGAATATATATAGCTACCAAACTGTACCTGGAACGGCTGTCACATTTTTAATAATATCACAACATTATAATTGTATGCTTATCAGTTTTATGTATTTTAGAATTTTAATATTTTAATTGTTCCATTGAGGGCGATACATTTCTACATTAGTGTGTTGGGATTGTGTTCCTTTGTTTTAAAAAGACTTACTGAGAATGGCACCCCCAGTGCCGAAACACGTAAGACTGTTAATACTTGTCATTAATTGTGTTTTGTTAAGTGCATTTGTTGGTTGATGTATTGGTAGGATAATAATGTCTTTAGGTGTAAATAAAACGAAGGTTGTACTCCAGGAGACAGATTGGTTGCAGAAATGACCTGTTTGGTGTATTAATTAATTAGGGGACACAAAATTGGAAACTCTTTTGAGTTAATGTTAACTGTCAGGATATTTTGCAACATGAAGCTAGCCGCGGAGAGCGTAACGTTGGAAATAATTTCGTGTAGTGTCTTGAAAACATCTGGTTTCGGAACATGCATATTATTGCACACATTCGCAGATTATGGATGTTGATACTGCCATAATATTGCGTTTATTTAATAACGAAATAACGTGGGAACGCTGTTTCATATCCCAGATTTTCACTTGAACCATTCAACTACTCTCAGATACATTCTTGGGTCCAAGATGTAGCTACGCCCACAATTTCTATATAAAGATCAGTTTATGTATGTATGTGTATATTGTCTCTGTGTATGTATGTATGTATGTATGTGTGTATATATGTAAGTATGTGTGTATGTAATGCATGTAGGTGTGTGTGTGTGTGTGTGTATGTATATATGTATGTAATGTATTTCTGTATGTATGTACGTATGTATGTATATATGTATATGTATGTGTGTGTATGTATGTATCTATGTGTGTGTGTGTATGTATGTATGTATATGTCTCTATGTATGTATATAATGTATTTCTGTATGTATATATGTATGTGTGTGTGTGTATATGTATGTATGCATGTGTGTATGTATCTACGTATGTATGTATGGACTAAGTGGTGCAGTTTTTGGACGGTGGCAATGGCGTCGTGGGGAGAATGCTGTACGCTACGAAAACAACAGAAGAATGGGCACATCGCAGGAGGGTAACTGGTACTGTAAGAAGTACAGCAGCATTACGATATAAATTCCGTTCATACTTTGGCAATTATTTTCCTTGCATCTGTAACTGTTTTTCTCGTACTCTGTGTTGTCTTGTTTGAAGGTCGGTCAGTTGGCTTTGATCTGGAATTGGGAAGTGTTGGTTTGGGCAAGTCTGCTTTAAGTTAGCGGTGGTTGTTAGAGAACCAGGTCGGAGAAAGTGGGTCTTTGAAAACTGTATCTGTGAGGCACTCTTGACAAGTTTAAACCTGACATAAAACAAGCGATTTTTTTTTTGTGTTTATCGACATCAGCAACAACAACACAAACCCACTGTCTGTCGGTGCGACTTGCTGCGGACTGGTGAGGTGACTGACATTTCGACGTGTACAGACAGGTGCTTTGCACAGAGAGGTACTCGGCGGAGGCAGGACAGACTGTATAAAAATGTTGCATCATAAGTCTGAAAGGGAACTGTGAGAAGAGATAAAAAAATCCATTCATTGTACCACGAGAAAGTGGGACTCGATGGATCATCTCCGACGACCTACGATCCCTAAGTTAACTACTTGTTTTGTATTTACGGTGCTGTTAGGCACTCCGTGGGTGTTGCCGAATGATCGTCAGTGAAGGAACCGAAACTTTCCCATGAGGGGTGAATGTTCGTTTCTCAACGGTTTTTTGATGGTTTCTTTGTGTTCTGTTGCAACCAGAAGGTACGGGTTTGTGAACCGCTTAAAGCACAGTGGTAAGTACATGTTTCACTTGTAGTAAAATTAGAAATCTACGTTTGCCAGTCGAGTAGCTCAGTCGGTATAGCGACTGACTACGGGCTGGACGGTCCGGGATCGAATTCCGGTGGGGACGAGATTTTCCGCCCGTCCAGACTGGCCCTGGGGCCCACCCAGCCTCCTGTAAAATGGGTACCGGGTCTTTCCCGGGGGTAAAGTGCGGCCACTCACCCCCTTCTAATGCCGCGGCCATGGAAGAGTAGAGCTATACCTCTACCCACCCTCTGGGCCACACCGGGCCTGTAACGGGATCACTTTACTTTACGTTTGCCAGTGCACTATTTATGTATTTCCTTATGATCATCACAACAAACACGGATTATTTCCCTGAACTGTATTAACCGATTGTTTTTAAATAAAAGACACAGGTCGTGTTCTTTGTGAGGTGGACACTCAGTTTTTTTTGTATAAAATTCAGGTAAAGGTAAAATTTACCTTATAACAGGCCACGAAGGCCCAGTGGTAGAGTAGAGGTATAGTTCTACTCTTTCTTTAATCTCGTTTCTAGATGGTGGTGGGTGGTCAACGCCACGCCCCAGACGCTTTACCCCCGGAGAAGACCCGATACCAATTGTACAGGAGGCTGGGTGTTCCCCAGGATAGGTGCGGTAAATGCCCCCACCGGGAATCGGTCCCCGGACCTTCCAACCCGTAGCGAGTCGCTATACCGACTGCGCTCTCCTAGCCCACTTGTATAAAATTCAGATGAATGTACTCGTAATTCGGCAGCCTCCATATCATGCCAATATATCTCGCTATTCTAACGTCATTGTCATATATTGCTGTCAGAAAGATGAGCGGACACAGCCTGGGGACCTTCTAACAAAGCTTCAGTGAGTGATTTCAGGCTTCCACCGCGGTGTAAATGAGATCTTTGCTCTTCTGGGATGTTACGCACCGTAGATTGGTAGTTGCTTTCTAACGTTTTGGTACTGATTGATAGTCCCGAATGTCGGTAACTATCATTGTACGCCGCATAACATCCCAGAAGAGCGAAGATGTCAAAGCTGCAATGCTCTTTCTCTTTTACCGTCTCTCACCGGCAGTAAATGGCGTTACATTCCTCCCGTGACTTTCCTTTTCGTCTGTCCTTTTATTATTTCTTACGTGCCTTTCTTTGGTCATTCTTCAGAGGCTTAAACCCAGTAGCCGTACCTCATAGCTGGTATTTTGGTGGTTCATCATTTCAGTGATCTCGGGTATGAACGTATTGGACGCAAACGCACGTTTTCGCTCGTCTCGTCGTACTAGCTCATATCGACTTTCGCCAGGCCGCATGTCTACACATCGATACTGTATGTGGCACATACAAATCTTTTACATTAGGTTCCTTCAGAACACTGTTATGTAACATGCACAGTGTTGTGTGTCAGTGATGATGACCTGAGTTCATTCCTGTGTTTTCCCCACCACGTCACGGCCGCCAAAGGTGCCTATCCCATATGCCTGCAAAAGGAACCAACCAACGTAACCAGTGCCAAGATTAAGAAAACGCGGAACCACGGTATATCCGCTGCCCATATGTCTTAATAGCTTGTGCTCAACTTTGCACACATAGCAAATGTCCCTTTTTTATTTTTGCGTCGTATTCATTATTGGGATGCAGTGTTTGTGAATTGTGAGCAGTGAAGGTTTAATGAGAAAGGGTCGTTTGTGGAAAAGGATTAAGCCCTACGAACTCAGGGTGAAATGTATATTCACTACGGGATACGACGCCGTGTAGGTTGGTACATAGACTCAACCCTTTCGGAGGAGATTACTGCCTCCATCTGCAGGGTAGTCTTATGCGCTTCTTTGAAACGTCGGTACTCGCATGCCAGTCTACACGTCGTCGGATTCTAGAAGAGGGAAATATTCATCAACACCGCTGCTATAACCTCACTTCTCGAAGGGTAATGCTTCAGAAATATTATTACTTAACAAGAAATATTCTGTCCGTAAAAGGACCATTCGCCTAATGTATGCGCTGTTTCCATTTATGCGTGAGCTTTCCCCGTTGTGTCTTACGGTGTCTTCAGGTTCGGTGTTCCAACTGAATCTTTTTTATACATTTCGAATCTGGGCCGTGCTTACTACTTACCAAATTGAAGGTTATCCATCCCGTTGTGCCAATATAACAATTTGTTATCTATTGTCCGTCGTACACAACACAGTGGTGCAAAGTTAAGTTATGCAACAATTAACAAAGCTACATGTTTCAACCCCTTGGGTTCATCTTCAGGCTTATAAAATATGGTATCATACAAGGTACCATATTTTATAAGCCTGAAGATGAACCCAAGGGGTTGAAACATCTAGCTTTGTTAATTGTTGCATAACTTAACTTTACACCACTGTGTTGTGTACGACGGACAATAAATAACAAATTACTATTTACCCTTCATCTCATCTTCCTTGATTTGATTACCCTAGCACAGTAGTGCTGTCTGTTCACAGAATTGAATAAACACAGATATTAGAGAAAACTCGGTCCTTGAAAGACTGATAGGCTTACCTCGTTTACACCGACACAGCTGTTGCACTTGGTGCATCTACCGATGTGTTAACAATTCAGAAAGTGAACATAAAGGTTCGCACACTGCGTGTTCCCGTCCTCAGGTAACATTAGATTTAGTTTTCGACACTTCGTGCCCAATTTTATTACTTTGAAACACTAGACGATGGACAGGGTGCGGGATGGCGTAGGCGGTGTAGCGACTTGCTACAGGCTGGGCGGTCCAGGGATCGAATCACGGGAGGTGCGAGATTTTCCGCATCCGTCGAGACCGGCCCTGGGGCCCACCTGACCTCCTGTACAATGGGTACCAAGTCTCTGTCCCTGGGTAAAGCGGCCGGGGCGTGGCTTTGACCTCCCACTCCCAATCTAGCACCAGGTTGAAGAAAGAGTAGAACTGTACCTCTGCTGCCCCTCTGGGCCTTCATGGCCTGTTATAGGGTGAACTGTACTTTTAACGGACGATGGACAAAGGCTAAAAGCCGGGTGGTTCTGGGCGTTATGGAGACTAAACAGTAATCATAGACGTGCAGACCTGAACTGATATCGCAGTATCGATCCGTAAGTCCAGTCGTAATAGTCATCTGATATTTTGCTACGAAAGGAGTCGTTTGATGGCATTCCGACAGTCGTCGTGTTGCGGTCGGGATATGAACACTCGTCATCACGTTGCCTCGAGTGACGAACTTCTCAGCCTTTAGCTTTTTGTGTATATTAATACTTTACTCTCCTTGCTACCTCTATATGGCTTGAAAGAAAATTAAAAGAAAACTTTTTTTTTCCAACCATGATTTGTACAAGGTATAATTAAACAGCTGGTTAGCTTTCACCCAAATCTTTTATCTCGTTGGTGTTGAGTTGTGAGGAAGTAATGGAACGGCCTGTCGGCACTGTTTGGCGCATATTTTCGTCTTGCTTTATTCATAGACGCCAGGGTGAATGAGCTTCGGCATATCATGCATGTCACGATGCGTCTCTTTCCGGCGAGCCTGTATATTATTAAATCATCTTTTTTTTTTTTAATTTGTTTCTCCGCGTCTCTAGGAAGAATGCGTAAAATAGACCCGCACCTCACTTTGTTCTTCACTAGATAAGCGCCTGATACTGGCTGTGGTGTTTCTTAACTACCTACACCACGATGCTCCATACGCCTTCCACCTGCCGTATTACCATACGAACTCTTCATTTTGTCCTCATTGTGTTTGTATGCCTACCGTGTTTCTCAAAATAAACAGCCATTATTCCCCCGAATAACATTAAGCGACTGGCATCTTCTGCAGAAATGCAGCGTATTTACTGTGAGGTAGGATCTGGTATTAGAAACGTTATACTGATCTGCTGTTGCGGAGGCGTGGGTTTGATCTCGGGCAAACCGGTGGGATTTGTGGTGGGCAAAGTTGCAGTGGGACATGTTTTTCTCCGAGCACTTCGTTTTTCGTCTTTAAAATCTCATTTCACCAATGCTTCATAATCAGTAACGTATCTGAATGTTACTGTCATCAGAAAGACAAACGGGAGTCGCCTGGGAATGTTGGAAAATCGAGGAGCATTGGACAGAGAAGTACTTCCCTTTCATTCTCCCTGGGCTTAAAGGAAACCGCATTTAAGTACTGCAATTGCTTACTTTTTGTGGCAGTGTTACGGTTGTTTGTACGGCCGGAATAGCGTAGTCGGTATAGCGAATCGCTACGGACAGGATGGTCCGGACTTCGTACCCCACTGGTGGTGAGATTTTTTGGGCCCATCCAGACCGGCCCTGAGGCCCGCGCAGCCTCCTGTACAATGAGTAGATTCTTTTTCCTGGGGGCAAAGCGGCTGGAGCGTGGCGCTGCCCGCCTATGCCTGCATGGTATGTTACAGGACGACCTTTACCTTTTTTGAGAATGTTTGTCTCTAGACAGTTGCTGATATCGCCCGCTCTTTGCCCTGTTTATTCTGAAAATAAATTGATTGTAATGACACGTGGTGTGTGTGTGTGTACGTATGTGTATATACAGCGTGTCCCAGGATGAAAGGTCAGTATTCTGGGAGGTCATAGTATCGGTCATTCTAAGCAAAAATGTTTATATGGACATGTGTCCTGTTCCGAACGGTTTCCGAGATAGAGCTACTTGAATGTACAACCGCGCAATTGTTGATAAGAAAGAGATACTACGTGTATGTACTGTTTCTAATACCGGTATTTATTGTTCGTTTATTATTCGTCTGAGTGCGTCTTGACTTTCCTTTATGCAGGCGACAACATCCAATGTGTTAACGAGCAGTTCGTCACGTGTATCCACTTTTTTTCTGTACACTTCACTCTTCATCAAACCCCATAAACAAAAATCTAACGGGGTTAAGTCTGGAGATCTTGGTGGCCAGTGAATGGTACTGCCACGACCCATCCAGTGTCATTGAGATGTTGCATCACATGTCGGGTATAATGAGAAGGGGCTCCGTCATGCTGAAAGCACATAGCAATCCGTGTAGCCAAAGGAACATCCTCTAGTCGTTTTGGTAATTCATTTTGCAGAAAGTCTAGGTAATTTTGTCCTGTCATACGATCGTCTAAAATAACGGGACCAATCAACATGTCATCGATCATACCGCACCACACATTGTTAGAAAAACGACGTTGAAAATTTGTTTCCACAGTACCATGTGGATTTTCGTCAGAACATCGATGCAAGTTACGTGTGTTGTTGATTCCGTTACGGGTGAAAGTAGCTTCATCAGTGAAAAGTATTAATGGAAGCAATTGGCGATTAGTATGTAACCAATGACAAAATTCTAGACGCATGGCACTGTACCCTGGGTGTAGATTTTGCACAGGCTGTGGGTGAAATGGGTACAAGCCGTCTTCATGCAATGTTCGCCATACACGTGTTCGTGAAACACCGATACGTGATGAAAGTCTTCGCGTGCTAGCAGTAGGGCTACGCTGTACCATATCAAGAATATTTTCCTGTTCCTCCATATTTTGTTTATGTGCCCGTTCAGATGAAACATGAGCACTGGGAAGCGTACCGCATTCACGCAATGTATTGAACACCTTGTAAAACACTCTACGATCCGGCATTCTGCGAATAGGAAACCGTCGAGGGTATTCTTCAACAGCAGCAGTGGCACTACCATCGCAGAAGCCATAAACATACATCATATCAGCGTATTCGGCATTTGTGAAGATGTGCGCCATTTTTTCACAACACTCCAACAATGTCACTATCAACAGTCACAACAGCCAACTGACGCTTCACACAGATTCACATGCTTCAGACAGTGGCGCAGCACGGCGGGAGGGAAGGACAATACTGGGCGC
>Ga0123354_10008340_pt1 | contig 15737 bp, 9 predicted proteins | sample TergutLab28metaG_2_FD_97872 | JGI IMG/M metagenome (GOLD analysis project Ga0123354, IMG submission 97872) | Labiotermes labralis P4 segment gut microbial communities from Petit-Saut dam, French Guiana - Lab288 P4 | ecosystem: Host-associated > Arthropoda: Insects > Digestive system > Gut ...
AATACGCTCTGCCTTGATCGTAACACTGCTAATAATTATCGCAAATGTTACTGACTGTGATAAGTCTAACCTTTTGTGTGTGTCGAACTCAGTAGGTTTTGTACGTGTCTACAAAGAGTACTTGTATTGCAAAAATTTCGTTATCGCTAAGTGTGAACCTCCTCTCTACAGTTCCATTGATCTCCTTACTGAAGAGCAAACTTCCCCTGAATTCACTCCGACGAGTTGCTTTATGACACCAGAGCGTGGAGAAAAATTTGTCGACGTTTCGGAAAACCTGTTGTAACCAGGTCGTTGTTTATTGATTTAGCACCGCAGAAGACAGGTTCTCCGAAACACCGGAAAACGAGGTCGCCGAAACAAAATATCGTCACCGAATGTAAAGATTGAAACAAAAGTGAATACGATTTTAGTTTCATACGTCAATTGACATGAATTACCTCTTTGGGTTATGTAACTATACAGCTGTTAAGACAGTAGAGCAAATACAAGCAGGTACGGTGCAAAAGGGCACAAAAGCCTGTAGTGCAAACAAGACAACCGCATTAAGACTGACGGAAAAAATACCTGAAATACAGACATGCAATTAACCTGACTACTGCACTCAGCTAGACACTTTGTACGCGATAAAAATGGTAGCATATTTCGCGTATACAATTAAATAACTGCGCTGGTTTTAAATAAGGCAATTTAAGTAATTTGAAGTGAGAAGTTTTACGAATAGCCGTAAATTAAATAAATAATCCACAATCAGCAGAAAATGGAGGCATGTTAAACCATTTACTGCAAATGAAATTATACCTCGGCTCTTAGTAAAATAATTTGGGTCATGTACATGTATTTTGCAGACAGGCCCTGAGACCCATCCAGCCTCCTGTATAATGGGTACCGGGTCTCTTTCCCGCGGGCAAAGTAGTAGGGGCGTGGAGTCGACCATGCACCTCGCCACCACCACACCGACGTTAAAGAAAGAGTACAACTATACCTCTATACCTCTAATCCCCTCGTAGACCTTCATGGCCTGTTCTTGGACGAATTTTACCTTTACCATTTTTACACATATTGTACCAACACAACTTTAATAACTTTTACTTGATAATTAAAGATACGTTTCTCTATTTGGACCTACACATTAAAATTTGCATATCTGACGGTGGACGAGTTGCAGGCTGAAACACGTCATCCTTACCTATATGACATATATAGCCTTTTTACCACCTGCTAATTTCATCTTCTTCTATTTAAATAATACTCGCGTTTTTCATAAACCATGCGCTAAAATTTAAATACCCTTCCACGTAAGAAAAAGGATAGCAATAAAAAGAAATAATGGTAGCCTGTCAAGTTACGGTGACCACAGGACCACAACAGTGATACATATTGATGGATGTTCAGGAGATCTGTCGTTTATAATTCATATGGTTATTTATTTTCAAAATTTAACACATCCTCCCAGTAGCAAACATGGTACAGACTTAACAACGAACTCGTGAACAAAGCAGGAGAAAGTCTTGACTGATTTCAGACTGCTTCGAAAAGAAGTACTTTTTACTATTCTTTTAATAAAGTTCTGGGGTAAAATACGACTTAAAGACAGGAGTTTTCACTATCATTACACAAACGTTTTCCCTTCATTGTTTCAACACAGCTACGGTTCATCCTGTTCAACTGTAAACTTATCAAGAAGAGACAACAAACAGTTTCAGGTTTCAGTCAAACACAACTATACATGTTTTATTTTTATTTTTACCTCGACGACATGTTTCGGTCAATTGACCATCATCAGGCCATCTTTACAAAACCTAGTATAAGGTTTTGACGTTTTGCTGACCGTGCATCTCAGTATATTTATGTCAGTAATTAACCAACTTGATGCACAAAATTTTTGTTTTACAATAAGTTTATTTCGTGCCTCTACATGTTTCGAGCACATGTGCTCATCATCAAGAGGACAAAATTGCATTACAAAGCCTCTGGTATCATCACACCTATAGGTGGCCGTCTCATGCACGAGACCGCCACCTATAGGTGTGATGATACCACAGGCTGTGTAATACAGTTTTGACCTACTGATGATGAGCACATGTGCTCGAAACATGTAGAGGCACGAAATAAACTTATTGTAAAACAAAAATTTTTTGCATCAAGTTCGTTAATTACTGAGATAAACTAGTATAAGCTGTATGTAGAGTAACGCGTGTGATGAATGAAAAGGGGCGATACAATTGTACAATTCTCGGTTCTCGTCAGTGTTTTGCTTCAAATAATAAAAAGTAGTATCATTTAACTGCAAATATACAGCCAACAAAAGAGCGAACGTGCACAGATCTTAAAGCTCTGCCTAAACGTTCCCAAATTGCGCATGTCGCGTGTTTTATTTTAGTTATTTTTAAGTAATAAATTCGCTCTGCTTCTAAACAAGTAATACAGAATTTTTACATTTGTACCTTGCATCTTGCTATTATCAAAGTTTTTTTTTTTTACCAACTGATGCATAAGAGAATTGCTTCAAAAAGGGGTATTAAAATTCACATTAAAATTACGATAGCTCCAACATGTTTCGGTGTGATCACCATCATCAGGGAGCGTAATATTTGAGCTTACTAGAGTTACAGTGTTAAAACATTTGGTTAAAATACATCATTGTGGTTAATCTGGTGGTGTGGCTGCATATGTTTCTATATTACAGCATATTTTTTAGTATCTTTAGCTTAGTATCCTTACAGCAGCCACACCACCAGATTAACAACAATGATGTATTTTAATCAATCGTTTTAACACTGTTACTTTAGCAAGCTCAAATATTACTTTCCCTGATGATGGTGCTCACACCGAAACATGTTGCAGCATCTTTATTGTGAATATTGATACCCTTTTTGAAGCAATTCTCTTGTGCATCAGTTGGCAATAAAGAAACTTTGATAAGTAATACAGACCTTACACGTTCAGAACAGTCTACTAAAAAGATTTCTTTCCTGACCAGGAAGTAAGAAGAAGCTTAAAGAGGAAATAAATTTGCAATTTTCTGTACGTTTGAGCTACACTCGCGGGAAATCATGAGTGCATAGTAACTTATACGTAACAAAGCAATTCAGAATCCAAGTCGTTCAAATTGAAACAAAACAGAGTTCTTTTCTGGACCTCTGCTCCTACAAAGAAGTCGGGTTTCACATACCGTTCAAAAGCTCAACACTAACTTACTAATACGTACGTATCTGGCCTAATGTACTAACTGTCGTGTTCTTTACAGACAGCCAAGTCAAGCAGGTCTCTTGTCGGTACGGCGCATCCTCAAGTTGCCGATGTATAGATGATGGCTTCAAAAATGTAAAATATGCAGTATCGGACAACTGACAAAGGGTGGTCCTCAGCTTGATAAATGGGCGAGGGGCTAGGTTTTTCTCAGAGTAAGAAACAATCTTGCAGTTTTGCGTATTATCGTGTATTTGTAATTCGAACTTCAACAAATCATACCTACAAATACACTGTAGAATAATAATAATAATAATAATAAATTTTATCTGCTGAGTTACTTTACAGGACTCCAGCGATGTGCCTGCTAATATCAAGTTTCTGCAGCACACACTTTCTTATACCAACTACACGTATTAGTCTTGAGTTTTACAATGCCTAGGAAATTTGTATCTTAAATTTTATATATTATTTCCCATATATTTATTTTAGTTTTCAGCTCTCGCTCTGGGTATTAAGTTCTAGGTATAAGTTACGACTTCATTATTTTTTCTCCCGTTTAATAGCCTGTCGATCCTACACACAATCTAGTTCCTACTCTCCTTCCAACCTCGGCCCTGGTTTCTTTAGCTGATTTTCCCCATTTACATTGGACCTTAGGCAAGTGAACCTAAATTTTTCAGTTCTGTGTTCTTGATATCAGTGAGCAGAGTGCAATTTCCTCGGCCATGTTTAGCCTCTTGTTTTTCAGAAGCTCCTCCCTTCGCCTTTGTGTTTTCGTGCATTTCAACAACAGACGAGTTTCATTCTCCTGTTCCCTACAAAGAAGATATCTCCCTCTCGCGGTGCCCTCCTCAATCCTCACCATTTCCAAAACCATAACCTGAGCCATGTAATGCCGTTCTTTCTTTCGCTGAGCAACACGATTTTTGTGTGAACAGTTTGGCCTGTGTTATACATACTTTCATGTCGTCTTGGTATTTTATTTATTTAAGTAAGAAACCGGTTACATTCTACTGCAGGATCCCGGTTTACTGATATTAGAAAACTCTTTACATTTCTCGGAGAGAGTAGGCTGCCTACTTGACCACATGAACTGACAAAATGGACAAAATGCGGAAGAAAATGTTGCCACCTCTTGTAAGGGATATTTACAACACTTACTGCTTTATTCTCGGAGAAACTACCAGTTCAGTTTCCATCCCAGAAGAGTACGTGGAATATTTATGGTTTTTAGTGATCCCGTTATAGGCCTGATGTGGCCCAGAGGGTGGGTAGAGGTATAGCTCTACTCTTCCATGACCGCGGCACTAGAAGGGGGTGAGTGGTCAGCAGCACGCCCCGGCCGCACTTTACCCCCCGGAAAAGACCCGGTAACCATTCTACAGCAAGCTGGGTGGGCCCCAGGGCCGATCTGGACGGGCGGAAAATCTCGTCCCCACCAGGATTCGATCCCTGACCGTCTAACCTGTAGTCAGTCGCTATACAGACTAAGCTACCCGGCCCACGGACTATTTTATACAAAAATTAAAACTGGGAGAGGTTTTTCTGCGATTACTTTGGTTTTCCTCTGTCAACATATTCCGTCATCGCTCCTGACCCATTCATTCATCACAGACTTTATACAACCCAAGGAATTGGGGTTATTGAGGTAAATACTTCTTTCGTAAGAGGTCAACCATGATAGACTGTCAAAACAGCACGGATTAAACTAGATAATTCAGAAATACGAAACGTGTGTTGATATTTCAGAATCCCGCTCAATTTTGTTCTACGCACAGATTTTGTAAGTTCTTATCTCGGCCTTGGAAATGTATAGATCCATTTGCCTGTACTAAGACAAATAGTGTTCATGCGAATAATCTTGAATTCCGTATCGTGGGTGTAGAGGAATTTATACTGTGTTGCCTAAACTATACACCTATATTTGAGTTTAAAGTTTACTCCCACATCAAATCCATTCGTACAAACTAATCATGTAATCCTAATTTTGTGCATGTGGTTTTAGAGTTTAAGTTGTCCGGGAGAAAATCCATTTAACACTAACACGTATAGCCCGGTGCTAAACTTGTTTTGTTTGACGACATTGAATCTGGAATTTCCTTTGAGGACACATTTCCTGGCTGCTCGGCGCATTTCATTGTGTGCTATTACGGAATCCGAATGCTTGCAATTCTGATCACAGCTTTCTGTAAAAGTTGGTTTGACCAGAATTTTATGACTTGTTTGGTATGCATAAAAATTAAAAACGAAACCATTTTGAAAAGTGCTAACATAAAAAGGACGGCTTCACTTTCGTTGACCAATTTATTTCCATGAGGCATAATTATATCCTTTTTTTTGGCTACCGGGAGAGTTGGGATGAAATCACGAGCAGCTTGTCATAAGACACCTGAAGAAGGATACAATGAGTACAAGAGTTGAGATAAAATTTTAAGTGATCCCGTTACAAGCCTGGTGTGGCCCAGACGGTGGATAGAGGTATAGCTCTACTCTTCCATGACCGCGGCACTAGAAGGGGGTGAGTGTCGAGAGTTGAGATATCTAACATAAAATTTTGGATCGGGAGAATAGATAGGAGAGACCATTTTCGGGACACAGGCGTTGAAGGAAGGAAAGTACTACAAGAGAACTTAGGGAAACGAAGTGTGACAATGCGAACTATATTCAGCCGCCTCTGAATATGGAAAAATTACTGGCTCATATGAACCGCATCATGCGACGCGGTTAATACAATATTCACGCGCTACTCCACGGCGTTTTCACAAACTAACCCAGCCTTAACACCGATGTGACTTCTTTCGCAAACCAAGCGAAAATGCCATCTATCGGATACTGAGACAAAACCAAGCCGTAGTGCCACCAATTAAGCCGCAACCATATGGTGGCGTTATCGTCAGTAACTGATACTTTCACTTCATTTCCAAGGAAACTACCAAAGGCCATCGTTACCATGAAAACCATAACAATGGTAACCCGTGTGTAACTCGGTTACTTAATCACACTGGTATTATGTATGTTAGGTGCACATCAGTATATTTTCTTAAGTTAAGCGACATGACACTTGTTGTGGTTAATACATCAAATAGTGTCAGAGCAAAACAAATAACTGCCAAATGTTATAACAGGTGGTACATTTAAATACAATTGGGCTTTAAGTGGTTGCGAGGTGGTATAATATTTACATAAATGGAAAATTAGAATTTCTCCTGGAAAGCAAACTTTTGGCACAGGGAATTGATAAGTGCCACTGAAAGGGGACCACAGGATCTGCAGCGCAGTAGGCTACGTGCCTCTGACAGTTCCTAAACGATTCTGTGTGAAAACGTTCGGCTAAATTTCGCCAATAAATCATTCTGTCTGATACTTAACATACATTTCCAAATTCTCTGTGATCGTGTAACGAAAACTTGCTTTGTGTTTGGATGTATATTGTGCCGTGGTAATAACACTTCGCAGTCGTCAGCTCCTGAAGATGGGAACATGGTTGCCCGAAACATGTTGAGCAAATTGTAAAGGAGAAATAAAGGATAACACAAAGTGACATGGAGTTGGTTTCTTTTCCATACTGAATTACGATGCACGGTCAATCACACATCAGCTACAACTTACTTACTCCATGGTGCAGAGTCGTTCTTGAGAAGCTAACTGGCTTGCAGCTAGTCAAGAAATTCCCCGCATTTCACGGAACACGAAGGTTCATTACCGCACTCACAAGCGTCTGCCACCTGTCTCTATCCTGGGCCAGCCCAATCCAGTCCATATATCCACATCCCACCTCTTGGAGATCCATCCTAATATTATCCACCCATCTACGCCTAGGTCTCCCCAGTGGTCTCTTTCCCTCCGGTTTCCCCACCAAGACCCTATACCATAAACAGAGACAAACAAACAAAAATAAATATTCAAATTACGGATTTATAAACAAAAATTGGTAGCATTATTTACATAAAGTGCACATCATAAATATATAATTGACAAGTCGTGTCGTTGTTACGGCTGTTCGTCTCCAAACCGGTTTGAAGAGATTTAAGTGTGTTAAATATAATATTTGTGATATGAGGATATTATAAACATTTTTAAGGCGAATTTTATTGCAGTTTACATGGCTACATCATATCACATTTTACATTAAAATAACATTAAAACTTTTAAGGTTTTTAGAAATAATTGTCCCAAAATGATCTTAAACGAAAAACACTACAATCCGAAAAGTTTATATAAATATTCTTTTCTCATCGTGATAAATATATAAATGTTTTCAGTTCCTTTCAAATGGCTTGTGAAATTAACAGACCATGAAACCCAATCAGCCCGTCGCAGACGCCGCTACCTACACAACGCACAACACACAACAGACGAACATCTATGCCGAACTCAAAATCCCTGCCCTCCAGCTGCCACTGAACCTACGCGGCCACCGCGCAGAGGAATTCCAATTGGACTTCCTCCAATGTCTGATCCAGGTACGACATTTTAAGAACACTGTGTTGCATTTACTGGGGTATTTGCCCTGTCAGACTGTGTGAATATTTACTACCCTATCAGTAGATTACTAGTGGACACACACACTTACACACACATCTGGTTTGTATTTATGTCTGTCACTTAATTTGCCAGCTGTATATATTTCTTCTGCTCTTTGCTTGGGGATGGAGATGTGGCCACTGCCCGCAACACACTGTTGTTATAATGCTATATTTTAATCAGACAGAGCGTACTTTCCATTTCCAGGTAGTTATGACAATAATAGACGAATGTAATTAAATTTCGGAACATTTAATTGTTGGCTATTTGACAATCAGAGGCTTTAATATTACATTGTAATAAAATTTACGCAAATAAATTACGGACATGTGTGCATGCGACTCTGTACGCTGTATGTACGTGATGTACATTTGAACTGTTTACCTACCAACAATAGCTGACTTCACTGTGGCCACTTATAGCCGATTTATTTTTCATTCCATCACGTTTTTAATTACCTTTACACTTGGACAGTGGGCTACACTTTGAACAAGCATGAATACAAGGCCCGAAAATACTGGACTTCTTAACTTAAAGGTTTAATAATGAGAGGTGTATTTATAAAAAAATGTTTCAGAACAGGGTACGGAGGAGAACATTTGTACCTAGGAGGAAGGAAGTAAAAGCAGACTCAACGGTTGCACACGAAGAAGATTCATACAAATAATTCGTCTTCTTCATCAGCCACTAATTGAGGATCAAAAACACGACACAAGCGCAGCATGCAGCAAGAATGGCAACGATACGAAACTTGGATGATCTACGCACAGATGACGTTGAAATTCATCTCAAGGAAATATAAATTGGAAAAGTGGAATGGGATTTTCTGACTCATGGCGCAATAGTTTCTGACCGTCAGGCGTTATAGAACAGGAAGACATTCTTCACCAGCTGAGCCATTTTGCACGTCTCAGAGAGCACCCTCCGCAACGGCGACAAGTGGTGATACGAAAGCAAGCGCTGGGTTCGATGAAATTTTCTCGGGCAGACAGCTGCGTCAAGATGTGAAGGTCTTCCGACGTTTCGGGCACTAACTTCGTCCCCATCTTCAGGTTGTCCTGGAGGTTTGGTAGCACCAAAACAACTAGTCGTCAGTTTTGGTGCTACCAAACCACGAGCACACCCTGAAGATGGGAACGGAGTTGGTATCCGAAACGGCGGAAAACATTAACATCTTGACGCGGCTGTCTGCCCAATAAAATTTCTTTGAATTCTCTCGTCGCGAAAGCTTCAAAGCTTTTAAGTGATGGGTTGTTACTACACCGAGAGTGTCGACAACTGTTTTCCCTACTGTATGCACATTGGTTGTGGTAGTGCGAATTTATCCCTGGTATATGTGTGTAAACAAGAAACAGCAGTTCATTTATCTCAGTAATTAACAAACTTGATGCAAAAATTTGTTTTAAATAAGTTTTATTTCATGCCTCTACATGTTTCGAGCACATGTAGTAGTAGTAGTAGTAGTAATAGTAGTAGCAGTAGTAGTAGTAGCAGCAGCAGCATTAGTAATTACTTACTTAATTACTCTATGCAGCAGATTCCCTCTTGAGAAGCTAACCGGTTCTCAGCTGGTCAAGAAATTCCCCGTATTTTATGGGACCCGAAGGTTCATCACCGCTTTCACAAGTGCCCGCTACCTGTCCCTATTCTGAGCCAAAACTATCCAGTCCATGTTTTCACTTCCCATTTCTTTAAGATCCATCTTAATATTGTCCTCTCAATTATGCCTGGGTCTTCCAAGTTGTTTCTTTCACTCAGGTTTCCCCACTCAAACCCTGTGCACACTTCTACTCACCCCACACGTGCTATATGCCCCTCCGAACTCATTCGTCTCGATTTCATCATCCAAATAATATTGGGTGAGGAGTACAGATCATTAAGCTCCTAATTAGGTAGTGTTCTCCACTACCCTGTTACCTCTTCCCTCTTAGGTCTAAATATTCTCCCCAGCCTACGTTCCTCCCTTAATCTGAGTGCCCAAGTTTCACACCCATGCAAAAACAAAGGGCAAATTTTATATTTCTGTATATCTTAATCTTTACATTTTTGGATAGCCAACTGTAGGACAAAAGATTCTGCACCGAACGACAACAAGCAGCAGTAGCAGAATGATTACACTCAGAACGCTTGACAAGAAGTGAGACATCTCCATAATTATACAGTCGTATAGACCGATGTGTGGCAATTAATATATCGGCTATATTGCAAATACGGATTTTGTACAACTTGCAGCAAAGCAGATAACAAAACGTCGGTCTGTTACAAATTTTGAGACACACAACGAGTAGGTCGCCAAAACGGACCTGAAAGAGACAAAATTCCAAAGTCTGTTTTTAAATAAAAGTCAAACGATCATATCAATACGGGCAAAACATTCAAACTATGGCGACGAATTTAGAATATGCCTGAACATCTGCAGTTCAGAATAGAAGAATTTTGAGTCTCTGTATGAATAATTCATTTCTGACATCCATTTGTCTTTATATTCACTGAAAATCGCATCAGTGCATTCTACCAAAATGCATAATGGCCATATGAACTGGAATTTTATAAATAAACGTATCTTCGCAACAATACATTTTCCATTCAGTTCACTATACAATGCATGTTGATAATTTCCACAGAATTAACTACTGAATTTTTAAGTATGTGTCTACTACATCATTTAGCCTCCGATTCAATGGGTACCTGGTTTATTCTCCCAAGGATAGAGCGGGACGGAGCGTGAAGTTGATCACTCACCTGCATCTAGTGCAGAGGTTAAGGATGGGTACAGCCACAATTCTACCCTTACACCCTCCGACGTCACACCATGGCGTGTATAAAGACAGATCTACCTTTCAAATGTTGTTCTGCTACAAAATTTAACCCTGTAAAATATATTACCACATTTGACTGTTGCTGACTCAAGCCGAAAAATGTATGCGTATAGAGCAAACATGCTTTTATGTGCGAGAAATAGCGGTGAAATGATCGTATGGCGGAAATGGCAGAAAACGGAAGTATAAAATGGTGTACTATGTCACATTCTCAAAGGAAAAAGTAAATAGGAGAAGGCTTTCAGTGTTGATTTATGAGTGTAAAAACAACAACAAAGATGGCCACTGCTGAAGCCCTAGTGTGCTTCTGTCCCTGTAACCACTGCCTCGAAACGGAAGTTCAGAGCGACTGGCTCATCAAGTGACGGCCTGCAGTGTGCCACTGGCTGTAAAATGGCCGGCCACAGATCTCTGTATTATTCTGAAATGTTGTGTATGATTAATGAACAACTGTGAACCAGCAACAACTGTCGTGTCCTTATGATCCACAATATACCTCACTGTATTCACAAAAACCAACCATTGAATCTTGTCTTGAGAGTTTCACTTCACATCCCCCTATGTTTTTGAAGTGGTTTTTCGCATCCAATATTCTGCACAAACTACACTGCACGTCTTTCCACTCACGCTATACATCCCGCCGTTATTATCACATTCAATAGAGGTTTTTTACTTACGAACTCACATATCACGTAAACATATTTTGTGACTGATCATAATGGTAGCAAAATGAAGGCCAGGGCATGTAGTACGCATTGGAAATAAATGAACACGAAAATGTTAGAAAAACCGAAAGGAAAAGAAGTAGCCCTAGATGTAGGAATAAATTGCAGGAAGATATAATGCGAGGACATGAAATACCTCAATCAGCTTCAGGATAGGGTCCAGCGTTCCGTCTTGTAAATATCTTAAAGGAATTGGGGTTCAAGAAGAGGCGGGTGACAAGCATTGCACTGGTACTGAAAGTAGTATAAAGACCATTGTTGAAAGGGTGAGGAGTACGCGCATACTAGTTGAGACCCAGCTCTTCGTGAAAACGTGCCGCATGCGGCCTACTGGAGACACTTGCTGTATGTCGGTTAGCCCACATTCACAAGCCCCCGTCACCGCTTCATGGTGCGTGCTCAGGCTGAGGGTGCGGAAGACGTCCTACACATATGGTGAATAGCTGCGATTGTACTGAATAACTTGTCGCGGACTTCCGACAATGGGTCGTCCTCCAGCTTGGGTTTTAGGCGAAGTACTAACAAGTTCTCACTGTAAAAGTATCAGCCAGCACGTTACAGAATGTTACTCTTGGCCTCGGGCTTAGATGGAATTTTTGCAACAACATAAATAATTAAAAATGGACATCAAATCTGAACCTTGGAACGTGAGAAGTCTGCATTCGGTCAGATTATTGACGACAATTATAAGAAAATTTGCAAAGTATAGGTTAGATTTATTGGAAATACCAGTGATCGGATAGGGTAGGGGTGATGTTAGAACAGTAAACTTCGCTACATCGAAAAGTCTTCAAGAGCATACGGACACATTTAAAAAACACGATTGTGTTGTGTCTGTCCTAATAGGAAGATACACAATCAGCTTGATCGATAAGAGATGTCATTCAAGTATGCTCGATGTTTGATTTTTCACGGGACTTGACTGTGATATTAATCACTGTCTGGTGGTTGCGAAAGTTATGAAGAAATTGTTAGGTAGCACAAGAGAAACACAGAAGTTTGGTACGGACAGATCCAATCTGGAGCTAAATGAGGTGAAAATTAGAAAACAGTATCAGGTTAGAGTCTCAAACAGGTTTGCAGTTTTTGGAGAACTTAGATTAAAGCGAAGATGGAAATAGAGCTTGAGAAATTATTAGGGAAAATATCAAAATGTCAGCTAAGGCTTGTAGAGATCAGTATAAAAGGAAGCTACATATGAAGGATAGGATTTTGTAGACTGAAGGAAGCAAGTTAAATTAGAGTCGTTGTAGACTTCAAGCCAAACGTATGTAGAAAATTTGAACAAGGTAGCACATTAATATATGAGACATTTCAGGGAAAAAGGGGGAATATTTGAAAATGTAAAAAAAAAGATCTTGAAATAAAGGGTAAGAAGGAACACTAGACACTTCTATAGAGACATAAATTAAGGAAGATTACTATTCTAGACCTAACTTCGTAACGGATGAGAAGGGTAATCTGCTTGCAAATTTGCACAATGATCTGAATATGTGTAAGAATCATGCCTGTAAGTTACTTTATTTCGTGGGGTTAATGATTTGAGGCAGTTTGAAATACACACAGTTGAGTGCCCTTGAGATTAAGATGACTACCGAGTAACTGAAAATATACAAATCACCAATTTTTATCAAATTCCAGCACAAGTTATTCGAGGAAGAGTTAGGACAATTCGCTGTGAGATCCGTAAACTTATTAATTATATTTGGAATAAGGAAGAATTTCCTCAGCAGTGGAAGTGATCGACCACAGTACCTATTTATAATATGAGTGAAAAAAACACCACCTAACTACCCAAGCATATAACTTTTATCAACTACATACGGATTTTATAGAATACTTCTCCGTGAAGTTTACATTAAACCATTATCTAAATATTATATGGTACACACGTTATTTATATATATTAAATTTCATTCATAAAAGTAGATAAAGAAAAGAATCAATGTATTAGGCAAAAAACGGGAGCACAGAACATAGTAAAGGAAATAAAACAGTACCAGAAAAAGTGGCTACAACATGTACAGAGGGTGGGCACAAACAGACTACCAAACAAGCACTAAAATATAAACCAAGAGGACGATGGAACATAGGACGACCGAGGAAGAGAAGGAGGGATCAACTTCATCTTGAGGATCAAGGAAGAGGAAAAACCCCTAACCCTTCAGGAACACGATGATGATGATGATTTTCATATCCGCGTACAATTTAAGCATCAGACCGCGTTCTTACCATTAGTCTATCCCGTGTTCCACAGTGAAATCCTCAAAGTACTGAAAATATCCAAGGCTTCCGACCACTTTAAAATATCCATAACCCGGTGGTGCTCGTGCTGCTGGCAAACGTAACATTCCTTACATACCAACCGGCAACAGCAAATGCCGGGCGGGCTAGTCAGTGGCATCTGCCACACAAAGACTGCTGAACCCTGAAAGACCTGGACGTCGGTTAACTATTCATCAACCGACAAGGCAAAATATCCCACATATTATGAAGTTTTCACCTGAACCTGTAGGCTAATGACGGGACAGTATTTCACATTCAACGGCACCCACTTCCTTCCACATCCTTTCCAACTCACTATTCCATAACCAACTTATCATTTGACGCCACATACGTGTAATTTGAGATTTTGGCAGCGTCGTGTAATAAATCGCATATTGATCTATATAACGTTTATAAATATAAACATAAATTATTCCTAAGTGGGAATTTTGATTAAATCCTACATGAATGTCCTCCCACGAAGAACGCCGTACCTCCTTATTTGGTAACAATATATCAAGTAACGGATATTACTGTGGACAATACCGTGGTAAATTTGAGTAAAGAGACAGTGGTTCCTATTTACAAAGAGGGTGATCGATCGGCAGTCACAAACTGTAGACCCACAAGCTTAACCTCTTTGGTCTGCAAGCAACTGGAACACGTTATAGCAAGGTACTTGAGACAAGTCTGGGATAAGAATGATTGGTTATACGAGAGACAGCATGGGTTTAGACCGGGATACTTTTGTGAAAGTCAGTTCATCGCAGTTGACCAGAACATAGCGGACCCTTTGGACGAGGGGATTGTTATAGATGCCATTATAATAGACTTTACCAAGGCTTTCGATTTGGGTCCTCATGATAGGCTGCTTAGGAAACTGGCGGCCTTGGGCGTGGATTCGAGGGTAGTCGTTTGGGTAAGGGAATTCCTTGTAGGTCGTATACAGAGGGTAAGAGTAAGAGGGCAACTATCCAAGGAAGTCTAAGTAACCTCAGTGTGCCGCAAGGGAGCGTTTTGGGGCCACTACTGTTTCTAGTGTACGTAAATGATATTTGGAGGAACATCGACCCTTGTATTAGACTCTTCGCTGAAGACTGTACAATATATATAGGAAAATCACAAATAAAAACGAAACAGAAAAGTTGCAGAAGGATCTGGACACCTTGAGGTAGTGGGAGGTAGAAAATGGGATGAAAATAAATCCCAGTAAAAGTGAGGCAACAAGAATTACGAGAGCTCGGGTTAAACGTCCACTGGGTTACTCCCTTGGTGACTAATAAATTCCGGAAGCAGGCAGTTGTAAATACTTGGGAATAATCGTACGATGCGATTTAAACTTGGTGGACCAAGTAAATTAGACAGCGCAGAAAGCCTGGAAGGCACTTCACTTTGTAATGCGTGTTCTCAAAAAAGGAGATAGGAACACAAAAAGTTTAGCCTAGACGTCATTGGTACGTCCTATTCTTGAGTAGGGGTTTGCATGCTGGGATCCGTGCAGAGAAGGACAGATAAATGCGTTAGAACGAGTACAGACGAAAGCTGCTCAATTTACTAATGATACGAAGGATTCTGACTGGGAAACATTGGCTCAGCGTAGGATGATATCAGGCTTATGCGCACTTTTTAAAGCGTACTCTGGGGAATGGGCTTGGGAAGCTATACGTGACAGGTTGCGACGGCCTTGATATTTGAGTAGGGTTGATCATGTTCGGAAAATTAGGGACAGAAAGCAAAAAAAAAGAACGGATATCGGGAAATATTCCTTTGTAAATAGGACAATGAAAACCTGGAATCAACTACCTGCAGAAGCATTAGGGACTTTCCCTTGTAAACCTAAAATTTTTAGAAAGAGAGTTAGGAAGCAATTGTAAACGGGGTGAAGTGAAAGGAATAGAATTGTGGCGCAAAACGTCTAAAATTGCAAGGAAGTGAAGTGAGATGAAGTGTAGCGATGTGAGGTGAAATGAAGGGGTAGGAAATTTAAATTGGGTTAAGCCAAATGAGGACCGCCTCTGTGGTCTAGTGGTCAGAGTTTCTGGCTACAGATACAGAGGTCCCGGGTTCGATCCCCGGCGCTACAAGTGGGGTCCACTCAGCCTCGTGAGGTCAATTGAGGAGCTACTTGAATGAAAAAAGTAGCGGCTCCAGGTCTAGAAAACAGAGATTAACGGCTGTGGGGACCCGTTGCGCTGACCACGTGACCCCC
>Ga0123354_10008341_pt1 | contig 15737 bp, 7 predicted proteins | sample TergutLab28metaG_2_FD_97872 | JGI IMG/M metagenome (GOLD analysis project Ga0123354, IMG submission 97872) | Labiotermes labralis P4 segment gut microbial communities from Petit-Saut dam, French Guiana - Lab288 P4 | ecosystem: Host-associated > Arthropoda: Insects > Digestive system > Gut ...
ATTGAACTTTGGATATAGGTGTTTTGGGTTATATCGGTATAGTTTGACCTAAGGAACACTCTCCCGAAGTTAGGTCCTTTCCTCCTGGGACACCCTGTATATATATATATATATCAAGCAGTCCCATTACAGGCCAGGACAGGCCCAGAGGGTTCCAGGAAGTTAAGGCTCCCAGATTTCGTGACAACAGCACAAGATGATGGTAAGGTTGTCAGCTTTACGCACCGGCCGCTTTTACCCCCAGGAAATACTCCTGGTACTGGTTTCTGTTAGAGGCTGAGTCGACCCCAGGGCCATAGTGCGATCGGAAGGATTTTACGTCAGTGAAAGATCCACTGACACCAGCTGGGATCGAACCAGCGACCTTCTGATTTGTAGCACAGCACCTTAACCGCGGTCCCCTATATATATATATATATATACATTCTTTGTTCCGGCTTTTTTGTTACAATTGTTCTGTTCAAATTTTTGAAACGTGTTTTTCTCTCTTTGTTTTTATTTCTGGATTCTAACACCTTTTGTAGTCTGAGAGGTATCTGTTGCTGTTTCGAAGCGATTTGCTGCTTCCTTCATTTCCCTTACTCATTCCCCACATAATCATTCAGTAGGATTTACTCGTTACTTTCATCACGTCACGCCTTTCCTGCTGTCTTGACTGACTGCATTTCGTCTAACAAAAGTTTACACCCCTAGCCCTGCTGTTGACCGTCACAAAGTCCTACCGTGATTTGATCGCTTCTCCTCTCCGTTTCGAAATCACAAGTGTGTGCAGGGGTGAGATAGTAGAGGGACAATTACTGTAAGAGGGTTGGTCTGTACCTTGCGTCTCAACTAAACCATTTCAGACCCTAATGCATCTGAATGTGTTTCTTCAGACTGTTAGCGAGTCGGCGGAACCAGGGTAGGAGAGCTGCTGGCTACACAGTCACTGAACAAAGTTTGTACTTAGAAAGCGCCTCGACATGTACGTACATTAAGTATTCTCAGCATCTATATATATACACACACACACACACACACACACATACATACATAATTTTTAGTATCCTTCTGTCACGCTTCGTTTGAAGAGGACAACAGCAAAGTGGAAAGACAAAAGTTGTTTTAGGTTGCTCTTCCATGCATTTTAAACCAAAAGCTATCACGCGAGTAAATATCAAAACTCGGGGCAGCCCCATACGAACGCTACTGTTGGGATATGGTAAAATGCAGACGGTTTAATGCAGGTTTATATGCTGTGTTTCGATGTGAGTTGGGATATTTTTGACGGTAGATGAAAGGTAGATGTCGGATCCTAACTGTAAGGCGCTCGTACGGAATATGTTGTACGGAATGAAAAGCTAGAAGAAATTCGGAAGGGCTGCAGCAAATTATGTATGTATTTATTGATTTATTTTTGCTTTTATCATGTTGTGGAGAATGTTATGGTTATTTTCCTGGCAATATTATGGACGGGCTGAGGGAAAAGCAAAACCCTCATCCGGTGCGAAATTTTAACTCGGACTTCTCAGTATGTAGCAGTACTGCTGGATACAATTTGATGTGTCAGCCTGGAAACCTAAGGATATAATTCAAATAGAGTTTACATGTTTATGAGTTTGTATTAATGAGTGTGAAGTGTTCGAGGGTAAACCGTCTTGGTGTGTTCTGGTCTTCAGCAGACAATTCATATTAAGGCCCCGTCTCAACGTTCATAAACATCAGCGCTTCCTTCCGGCACAAAGAAGAATTATGTCTCTTCCTGTAAGCATTAAACATTTGTTGCGGGTATCCTAACCTCTCTGGTTAGTTTCCTTTAATATATTAACAAAGTTGCACATGGTGGATTATGTTTAACATCTTTCTTTATTACATATCTACATGTGAGCTGAAATTTAAATAGGAATTGACAGAATTTAATATGATTGTCATACGTAGTGTCAGCGCTCGGAACGCAATAATGAACCTACCTTTTTAAATCGGATATTATATCCATATAGAATTTTAAATTCTCATGGCAGTCAAAATTAAGATAACGGCTATTTTTAATGTGCCACCGTGTCGTCTGGTAGATGGATACCGACCTGTTCGGGAAAATCGGTACTTCCATCTCTAGGGCAAATGTGTGAATATAAAAGTCAATATGTAAGACCTCCAGTTCCTCCTAAACGTTAGTCCCTGTCTACTAAACAGCACGGCATCGTCGCATACAAGACGACCATATTATTTAGTCAGCCAAGTAATTTATGCAAGAAAGAAATTCAGGGTAATTACTCAGTAGTTTTCACTCGGAACTTTGTAAACTACAACTGACAGCCCTGTACATCTTTGTTAACTATACAGTCTAACAAGATTATCCTCAAGGCAGCACATATTTATATTCTTCCAAAACGCTGTATTTATGTGCGTTGCAAGTGACGATGATACTGGTTTGGATTCAGTTCTAACGAAATCATTAACATAATATTAACACTGTCGCAGTAATATTCAGTTCACACGGATTATATCCGTGTAGTCACGGAAGAGTATGTTCCTTGCCTCGCCGTTAATTTCCTCCTTTTCGTCACGGAATTATCAGCAGTCACGGAGTAAACTTACAATGCACCCTACAGCAATATACAGCTTTTATTGATAAGGTACCGAAGTACACGTGTATGATAATTTTCAGTGAGTAATGTATCAGACATTAAATCTGTTGGCAACCCTGAAACAAACCACACTTATCTTACATCCCACTACAGTATGTATGTGTGACATGGCAGTTCCTGCTGCGGCGTACTTCTGCCTGCAGGAGATAGGCGTATCTATCTAACCGTTTGTAAGCGTTCTGTCACGAGAGTCTGACTACTCCCACGCCAGTGCGATATAAATGGGACACGACATAGTGGAAATTAAGACATCATTCCCCCTCCACAAATTGTTCTACTCCATGACCCTTCCCAACGCGTTATTGCTGTATCACATGACCCTGCTGTCGCTGATATGTGACCATATATTTTATTAGCGGTGCAATGGGGGTTGCTTGACATCTGCGCATGGGGATTGAACTACCGGCTGGTCAGAAATATGGTATCCTTGTTCTTTGAATGGTGCGAAAGGCACGCAGTTCCCTGTTGGCGATGTACCATTATGTCTGACAGTGTTACGTATTTTGCATCCTCTTCATGTGCCTGACCTAACCTAACCACTGACACCTTATTCACTTACTGGGTCTGTACGATTCATCGCGTGTCCGAGTCCAGGTTCTGAAGGCGGTGAGTAGCTGGAGAAGTGTAGTTTGGTATGTGACTATCAAAGTGTCGGAATACGTTGCTGCTTCCATCTTCAGGTTAAATGTTTGTATTTCCCAAAATGTTGATGTATGACGTTTCTGTGAAGTTTGGTCACTACCCAGACTCGCGTTGTCTGAACACAAGTCCGTTAATACTGATCCTTCCTGCATTATTCCATCACATGACCTTGAAATTGAGAATTAATTAATCTTAAGACAATCAAACATCGGGGTCGCAGATTGGAATCCCGCTCATATTATTTATGATGTTGAAATTGTGTGTCTTCATCTTACAGTCTCATTTTCTGTACACTGTGGTCTAACACTGTATTAATCAGGACGGAGAAAGTCTTAAATACATAATTCTAATGCTTCAAGGTTGATATAACTTAGAAAAGTAAGAACCGAGTTACTGCAGGTTGATATAACTCAGAAGAGAAAGAACCGTGATACTGCAGATTGATAGAAGTCAGAAGAGGAATAATTGATTTCCTGCAAGGTTGATATAACTCACAATAGAAAGAACTGAGTTACTGCAGGTTGATGTAAATCAGAAGAGAGAGAACCGAGTTTCTGCACGTTGATATAACTCAGAAGAGACAGAACAAGTTACTGCAGGTTGATATAACTCAGAAGTGAAAAAGATCGAGTTACTGCAGGTTTATATAACTCAGAAGTGACAGAACCGATTTACTGCAGGTTCATGTAAGTCAGAAGAGGATTAACCGGTTTACTGCAAGGTTGGTATCATTCAAAAGAGGAAGAACCGAGTTAATGTAGGTTGATATATCTCAGAAGAGGAACGATCGATTTACGGCAGTTTCTGACGTGTAAAATCAAAAAGACGGATTTGGAAATACTACTTGTCATGTAATGCGTTTAAAGTAGCAGCTTGACCGCATGTGGGTTAGCGTGCAGGTGGCACTGTCAGGACACCATTGTCAAAAGTACCGTGTATAAGCTATACGTCCAGTAAATGAACCAAGAAGTAAACAGGGCAGCATTTTGCTTGTCCAGTTTCCTTCTTTGCTTCACAATTACAAGTCAGCTTTCACTGTATGTTGTCTGTCGCTTTAAGATACGAGCACAGATTAAAGTGTTTATAAACAAACTGATCGATACACAAAAGATTTATCTTACGGAGGTAAGTCTTGAGGATGGAACGTGGATGGAAGTCGCCGAGCATCGTTTGCTGTGGCAGACTTTCGATTAGCACCGTTGAGCCGTCGGGTTCAGCTATCAGACAGATGGATGGTCGGGAAATGTGTTGTGAGGATGGGAGGTAGATAGAACTGGCTCAGGATCGTGTTCAGTGGCAGCCTGTGGTATTAGCGTTTCTGAAACATCGGGTTCTGCTCTTAGAGAAGTATATTGTGAGGATGGAAGGCTGGATGGAACTGGTTCAGGGTCGTGAGCTTTCTGGGCTAGCGGTGTTGAACCGTCGGGTTCTGCTACTACAGTGCCCTTGTAAACAACACTGGATTGCAGTATTCATTTATAAATATGACACGTAATATTGTATTGGATTCTGCAATGAAGTTTTTATTTTGGAAAGGAAAATATGTTATAGACTTTGTGAGGATTTTATGTTTCGCTTTGTTCAGGAGACGGGGGATAAACAACAATAAATGGCTGTGTGTAGGATAGTAGCTCCCAGTGTGAACGAGGGAGCGGGTCGCTGCAGGACACTTGTGCGATCATTCAGATTGCAGCGGAAAATAAAATATAAATCATATGTGATGGGCTTTGTTCGCCTCATATTGCCTAGTGGTGGCGGAGCAAGATGGATGGGCTGCTCTCAAAACAAAACTTGCCGTATTTCAACTCAGTGAGCTTTCTGGATCTTTTCTTGTTACTCGGTACTCAACGTACATTCCAGAATCAAATTTCTCGTTTTCTATTTGTTTTCATACGCTCAAAGTAAACGGAATGTGGCGGCATGGTGTTTTGCACCTCAGTTTGCTCACATGCAGTATCGCAGACGTAATGCAATAGAGGTGCACATTTCAGTTTTATACAGCGGCGTATAGAATTTTTGGGGGTGGCTTCTGGATTTCTGGAAAATTCGTGTGTTCCTGCACCATTGGATGGATTTTTTAATTTCATGTTATAGGTCGACAACAAAATGGTGGTGTAATTTCGTTTTTGTTTTTCGCCTTTTCGATTTTAGGCCTGATGTATATGAACCTGAAATTCACTTAATGAATTCTGTCAACAACGCCGATATGTTTGCTGTTTGATATAAACAGTGGACCTTGTAGAGTGCTCAGATAAGCTTTGTGTAATAAAATATTGGAAACAGATGGTGCTAGAGGTATGTTCCGGTAGTAAACTCAGGCACTTCAAACTCCGACAGTAGACCGAGTCATGTAACTATCTTAGGTGACATCGTCCTGTTGTGTATTTCTTATCAGTGAAATGTTACTTTACTATCCGATAAACATAGATATGTAGATATTGTGTATTTTGTTTTTATTCTATGCTACTACATGTTTCGGCTATCCATATCAGCTGTCACCGGTTAAGGCATTGTTTTACAAAAATAATAAAAGGGGAGAGTAAATTTTATTCGTAATGATAGTGCCAATTGCTCTTTACGCCAATTTGTACTCTTTTTGTAAAACGGTGCCTTTCCTGATGATGGCTGAAATGGCCGAAACATGTAGTATCGAATAAAATCCACACACACGAGACCTATATAGTTGTGTTTATCGGATAGTAAAATAACTCTTGATCAAAGTATCTATCAATAAAAAGACAACGTATACTTCAAAGTATATTGATACTGTAACAGCTGTATTCTAATAGTACATTTTTATGTGAAACAGGTTAAATTGACGTTGCGATATTGCGTGTCGGAAGTATGAATGGATGAGAGATGCTGGGAGACAAAGACTTAGATAGTCAAGTTGCTAGTAAAATTAATCTGAGATGAATGGGTGGTGACCTTTTGGGCCGATTTCATCTGACTTCGCAAGGAGTCAAATGGCGGCTGTGTTTTGTACAAATTAATGATCTTTCGGGTTCCATAAAGGGAAAGGATTATTTTGGCAAATTGTTTTTCCTATAGTGGCTTGTAAAATTTGTGAACCTCACAAATTTTAAATATATATATGTGTGTGCATTTTATATTGGGTTTTAAAGTCATGTTAATACCTGAGGATTGTCTACACGACCGAAACATGTAGCATTTATTGACGGAAACTAACCAAACTTTCTTGTGGTTGACGGCTGTACTTATGCCAATATTGCTTGGAAAATTGACTGATTGGCAGCTTGTAATAGAAAGGCTTTTATGGTGTCATGTAGCGATGTTTTTAAGTGCGAAATATCTTTGTAGATAAATACGAAAGGCGTCTTCGCTGAATAATGTAAGGCTTTCAGCCTTCTATGATGTTTGTCATATAAAAGCGTTTAATTTGAGGAAAAATATTCTAAGATATGTTCTGATATACACAATGGGAATGTAGCGCCGCCCTAACTGTGACTAGCTTTGTACAGAGGGTGACTGGAGAATGGAAGGAGAGAGACTGTGGAAATAACGAATTTTCCATTTCATTTGGCGATGTCCAGCGGTAATGAGAATGCGGTCTTTTCCACTACTGACCTCACACTGTGATTCCCCCTGTAGTTTCCTTGGTAACGTTTTCGGGCGTAGCATTTCGACGTTCAGAATCCGCGCCTGCCAACCGAACGATTACTAAACATTATTGCTTAAATCTATCCCATTACAGGCCTAGACAGGCCCTTAGGACTAAAGGAGGTTGATCCTCCCAGAATTTTGTAGACAGTCGGCACATGAAGGTGCCCAAATTGTCAGCCAAAAGCACCGGCCGCCAATACCTCCCAGAAGATATTCCTCGTAGTCATTTCTGTTAGAGGCTGAGTCGACCCCAGGGCCATAGTGCGGCCGGAAGGATTAAGTCGGTCAAAGGTCCCGATGATCCCATCGGGAATCGAACCCACAACCTTCCGGCCTCAACTAACTGCACTATTGCGTACCTCCAATACATTGTTATTATAGATAATAATATTATTACTGTTACTCTTATTTTTTGTTTATTGTCGATGCTGTCAGTGTATGAGTAAATAGTATGGGGTGATAGAGTAACTGATGAATTGCAAGGGGTCGATCGCGGTTTAATGAACGTACTGTGCGACATTTGTTGAAGGATTCGAGAAAAGCATCGAAAACTGGCAGGATAGCCAGAATGCCACGGAAGTCGAAGCAGGTATTTCCCGAGTACGAGTCAACAGCATCACCGGTTTACCAAGCTGCTCGGTGACTGTCATGCTACAGGTCCATCGACTTTATACTGCTAATTTCGATCACCTTAAATAACGGGAATACGTAAGCCCCACTTCACGTACCAATTTGCACCAAACAGAAAATCGACTCGTTTCTTGTCATGACGTAGTAAACATAGTTGAAAGGTAATTGTATATTTAGAATTAATTAAAAATTAAATAAACTCTGAAAAGTTTATTTTTAGTTGCTGTCTAGCGATTTATTGTTATCAGATCCTAAATGGTGCTGCTCTCTGTTGGATTCCAACAAAACCAATTTTCCATTATATTTTTGAATGAACACATATACATAAAAGGAAGAAATATAGCACATATTTCTAATACAATTAGGGTGAACAGAGGATGGCAGGGGGCGGGGGTAGGAAGACAAAAGAGACCACGTAAATATCCCACTTTGTTGTGTACCTCGGGCGTCAGAAATGCGAGGTGGGGTGTATAAAAATGGAGGAGAGAGGGGGGAGGTGCTTTCAATCAACCTTGTGTATATGATTGAGTTTATTTTCTATTACACACACATTTCTATTATCCTACGTACAATACACCCCTTGTCGGTGGATCAACCCCTCCCCCCCCAACCTCACCCCAACAGGGTTAATTATGCAGCGTGTACGAGCAGCCTGAGGTGTTATTGGCGCAGCTGATGCCTGTGTACTCGTGGGATATTCCCAGATGTTCTCACTTCGATTCCAGGTGAACTGTTTAACTGTAACAAACTTTGAATTGCAGTTTCCTGCATCTGTGCCAGTGTGTGGCGCTGAACGTCGCTGTGTACTGGTTAGCATTTCTGCCTTGTATTACAGAATTCACCGAGTCAGAGGCTTAGCGCTGATGGGGACTGTAGCAAGCTGTGTGATTTCCAGTAGTTCCTCTAAACAGTAGCTTAAAATAGGTCACGGCGGCGTTCATATCGTTTCCAATTCATCTTTTACTGTACTCCTTAGGTTAAACTCAATACAACGTGTTGAGAACAAAGAGCGTATTTAATCAGTTCTAAATCATCTGGCATTACAGGGGTGCTGATAAGTCCTTAGCCCGATCAGGAAGGAAACAAGCTAGTGTTTCTGTCAGAATGGAGTGAATTTGCTTCGGCGCCTTGCCTTGCAGGAAAAAAAAAGCTTCATGAAGCTCGCGTCTCGACTTTGTTGAAATCGCGCGCGTCCCTGACATGCTTCCGAGCTTGTTTCCTTCGTGTTCGGGCTAAGGACTAATCAGCACCCCGGTAGTTTGGATTTGTGGTAGCATAATCCCAATATTCAGTACCGTTAACACCGAAGTCCGTCTTTGGACACGGTGCATGCACACGACTTAATGTAATGTTCAGCTAGAACAACCCATGAAGTCCCAGATGGTGAGTAGAGGTATAGCTTTACTCTTTATTTAACCTCGGCGCCAACATCATGCCCTGGCCGCTCTACACCCGGTACCACTTATACAGGAGGTTGGGTGGGCCACACCGTGACTCGATCGCCGGACCGTCCAGCCCGTAGCAAGTCGCTATGCCGACTGCGATATCCCGGCCCACCATACCTACTGTAATAGTTATGAAACTTATAGTAGGTTTAATCGTATTAAGTAATCCATCGTCTCTATCGGAGGAATAAATGAAAATAAGAATAATGTTATGTGGAGGATCATTCTTAACAAAGACACGCACAGTTTTGAGGGATCACGGATAGAGTTAAGAGCTGATGTTTTACAACTTGTGATCTGAAGTGTTTTTCCTTCATTGCAGGTATGGACCTTGCATCTTCAGCAGCGCTCCACTTAACTGGGTGGTAACGTAACGTAATATAACCTTAACCTAACCTAAAATTTCATCTAGTTAAGACTAAATTCAGCATTTATCTAATAAGAATTAGTTTGAAAGAAACTTATCTAAAATGTTATAACGAAACTGAAGTGTTGCTGATCCAATTTTTGTGCTTTCTTAAAGACGGTAAGGGAAATTCACGGTTCGTGACAACCACGAATTTTTAACGGCGACTCATTAACTTTCACTTGATTGAAACATGTACCATTGTGTTAGTTTACTTTAGTGTCTAATAAGAAATTTACCAGTTAATGCTGCACAGGGAAATAATTGCTGTTTATTGTGGAAATAATACCAAACGCATAGGAAAAAAATATAGTTTATGAGTCTTAAAGCGTGTGGTACACTAGTTGAAAACTACGTCTTAGATGGGTTAGTATTAATTTATTTTTTCATATACCTTTTGTAATTTCTCCTCCACGCACTCTCTGTTTTGTAGCTGATGGCAAAACAGGTAAAGATTTTTTTTTTGCATACACACACAAGTAACCAAGTAGGGACAGTGGAGATTTAACACGACTCGTTCTTAACCTCGGGCCTAAATGAAAGTGAGTGCTCTGCGCCACGCCCCGGCCGCTTTACCCCGGAGAAAGATCTCACGGAGCTCACTGAATAAGAGGCTGGATGGACCACAGAGACGGTCTGGACGTTTCGGAGAGGAAAAAACATTTCCCTGCCGGGATACGAATCCTATATCGACCATTCCGTACTGTACCGACTATGTTACCGCGGAATAGATGGAAAGATAATATTAAAATTGGAATAGTGGTAATATTTACTGCGGTAAATCCGATTACAGTGGTTGGAAATAAGTTCTACTTGAACAGGGAGAGAATCCAGTTAGTTTTAACTGTAGTGTTGGTAACCCTGTGTGGAGAGCAGTCGGGGAAAATGTGCGTGTTCAGATGTTGAGATAATTTTGAAGTTGTTTGCTCTGAGTTGTTTTAACCACCAGTTGGTCTCAACTTTCACTTCGCGGTTTGTGTATCCAGCAAAACGATGTGCAAATACGCATAATGTGGCTACCGCAGAAATTGCAGTGTGTTATCAACAGTTGCCCGATACTTCTGTTTCACAAACTTCTAATAACCATTAACTAGCAAAATATTTTCATTTTAATAAATACTCTCAGACTTGTTACGACGTATGTTAGTCTGATTCCGCCATTATTGTTTTCCGTGAATTACCAATTTGTAATTGTTTACACTTTTACAAATGAATAAAAGACGGTGCAGTCTGTATTTCAGCAATCCATATCTTTATTTTATTTCAGTTTTCCGAATCAGACATTTCTGTCTTCTCTAACGTACGTACATCAAATGACTGTAGTGGTGACGTCATGTCTATCTGTGGAGCCGCATCAGGGGCACCGGAACTGGACAGTGAATTTCTGTTATATTTGGTATGAGGGATTGAAGCCACTGCACATGTGCCCAACGACGTATGATTTTGGTCCTTATTGGTCGAATGTGATTTACTTGAAATATATCGAAATATTTTTGACAACTCACCAGACAAGAAAATCGTTACATGATACAATACACGCATTTTTGTAATATCTACAACTTTTATATGAAACTAGTTTATTGTTTGTATTCAAGGACTGCAGGTACAAATTACGGGAAGAACGCATAATTGGAAGTCTTGTTCTGTATTTAATATGTTTTCTTTTGGGTAATTCCCCGGCGTCACAATGCTAATAGCCGACGTTTCGGAACCCTCTATCAGTTCCATCTTCATAGGCATCCACCTGCCTATGAAGATGGAACTGATAGAGGGTTCCGAAACGTCGGCTATTCGCATTATGACGCCGGGGAATTACCCAAAAGAAAACATAGTACATACAGGACACGGCGAAAGCTTAAAATCAAGAATTTTTCTGTATTACTTACTTACTCCATAGTGCAGAGTCCTTCTTGAGAAGCTAACTGGTTTGCAGCTAGTCAAGAAATTCCCTGCATTTCACGGAACCCGAAGGTTCATTACCGCACTTACAAGCGTCCGCCACCTCCCTTTATCCTGGGCCAGCCCAATCCAGTCCACATACCCACATTCCACCTCTTGGAGATTCATCCTAATATTATCCACCCATCTACGCCTAGGTCTCCCCAGTGGTCTCTTTCCCTCCGGTTTCCCCACCAAGACCTTATACACCCCCCTCTCCTCACCCATATGCGCCACATACCCTGCCCGTCTCATTCTTCTCGATTTTATCACGCGCACAATATTGGGTGAGGAGTACAAATCATTTAGCTCCTCGTTATGCAGTCTCCTCCATTCCCCCGTTACCTCGTCTCTCCTAGGTCCAAATATTCTCCTCAACACCATGTTCTCAAACACCCTTAGCTTCCTTTCCTCCCTCAATGTCAGCGACCAAGTTTCACACCCATACAAAAAACAGGCAAAATTATAGTTCTATACTTGTTCTGTATTGGAGGATAATATTAAAATGGGCCTTGAAGAAACTGATTTCGAATGCACAGATCAAGCCCTCCTGTTTACAGGCTAATGAGCTTTCGAGTTTTATAAAACGCGGATAATTCTTTGGCTAGTTGGCGTAAATATTAGAGTTAAAGTAGGTTTGTGCGCAACGGAATGATACCACAAGACAGTCATGCTTAACCTTCTTTTTTTGTGGTGTGGACAACTACGGGAAATTTTGGACTGCATGTTGGCACTATGAAATTTAATACAAAGAGTGAAAATTAATAAATGCATGTATTTATTTATACAACATGCGCGGTAAAAATATGCTGATAATAGAAGAAAATTGATAAAAGGTGCAAGCTTCAACCTAGCTTCATCAGAGGCAGAATATTTCAGTCGGTATACATAATGACTTTACTGCTAGCTGAACAACCCAGGTATCGTGGTTCGATTCTCGGTATGGAAAGGATATTTCTCTTCTGCACAGGATTTAACCCGGGTCTAGAGCCCACTCACAGTCCTATTCAGTAGGTTCCAGGGCCGCTTTGCAAGAGGATAAAGCAGCCAGGAGCCTGAAGCTGACCATTCACCTCCATCTAGTTTCGAGGATCAGAATGATTTGAACTGTCATTCCACCTAGCTTTTACAGGAGAACTTTCCCTGTACTTAGGTTAACTAAGCACCACAGTATGAAGCTGAATGGCTGATTCATGACTTAGGCAGTAGATAGCGGTACGTGGTCAACTTCATGCCCTGGCCGCTTTACCCCCACTACACATTGAGTAGCAAGTTAGGTCTTAGAGTTGTCGTGAATTCTGCGCAGAAGAGAGTATCTACCGTTGCCGGGAGTTGAATCCCTTTTTCCCGGTCTACGGCATCGTAACTTGTTAAAATAAATTTGATAGCATATAACGCATACATTTTCTTTCTCAGAAACAAGTCGTTTGGTTCCAGAACTTGCTTGGGTATCGATTGGAGGTGGTTTGGTCTCATATAATGGACTGCTACCTGCAGTGAAGACCCATAATTCAGCAACATATTTTGATAAACGTACGAGGCTAGAAGGAAATCCCTTAAGGCATAACAGTAGAGGGGCTAACATATAAGTCTCCGTTCACAGTCATGACAAAATATGTCTTCCTTTCTCGCAGCAAAGTGTCGCCATAAACTTGAAGAAACCATTCTTGGCACAGACGCAGCCCCAATGATTGTTTAGGTTACTCCTCGTTGCGGCCTCTGAGAAAGCGTTGGATATTACTGGCAAAAATCCCAAAGCGCCAGGGCATGTTGCATCAATATATCTATCCCTGCTGCACTCTTTTTTGGGATTTGCCCCATATATGGCGAAAATTAAATTCTTAAAGAATGCGACGTTTCGGCTGTTGAATTTTTTCCATCGTCAAGTAAATCGATCTGGAATACCTACTCCATTAGGCTCGGTAAATAAATCCTATATTGATCAGTAGACCAACTGATAAACATTAGTTTAATTCACTGGGCCAAACTGAATGGATTTTCCTCTCTGTTTACCCAAGGATGGAGACAGAGACAGACTCTGAAACATCTTGTTCAGAGAACGTTGTATTTTAATCAGATAATGTGCAAAGTCCCATTGCAGTCTTCATTTCTAGTGACGGTGGTGGCGACAGGAGCAGTACCTCATTGTCATTCAACTTTTGACGGTATCCCAAATCCCCGCTTGCCTTCTTGTATGTTGCTTCCAGCAAGGGTGGCTCATGTGCTCCCGCCCTCTGGGTTTTTGGATTTTAACAGACATTGTTGGACCGAGAAACCGGTAATCGCAAGGCCTGTTCCTAAATAGTACAAAACAGACAAAGTAATCTAGGAAGTGTGTCATCCCCGTTGTGTGTGTGAAACTAGGAAAAGGTATGTAGTCAAACACACAACTTAATCACTGAGGTGTATTTAATGACTGTGATGGAAACAACTACATGTTTCGGCCTGTATTGACCATCATCAATTGATGATGGTCAATACAGGCCGAAACATGTAGTTGTTTCCATCACAGTCGTTAAATACACCTCAGTGATTAAGTTGTGTTTGACTACATACCTTTTCCTACAGACAAAATAAATTTGCTTGTTGTAGACCAGAATGCTTCATGACTATCAAATTTATCGACAAGTAAGACTACATTTTTCAAAATTAATGCATTATTATTATTATTAAATGGGAAAAAAAACTTGTTTCTCTGATATGTGTTTCTGTGGTATATAATTTTGCACCTGTTCTGTTGTTATAGTATGTGGTCCATGTGATGCTATTTTTCCTGGTAGACGTTTTGCTCTATTACGTTAGCATTTGTCTAAGTATGTATGCAATGCCCATTATGGCTGTTTCCTGTATTTCCTTGATGTCCTTTCCCGATATGTTCAGATATTTCCTGAATGTGCCTGAGATGGCTTCAGTTGCCCCTATTGTACTTGGTTATCACTTTGGTTTTTGTATTCCACATACGCTGTAATTCGTTTGTAATGCGCTTGTATTTTAAAGTATTTGAGGCTTCAATCCACTGCCACAACGCGAGTGCAAAGTAATTTTCTCTCATATGGGGCTTTTCAACTGCTTTCCAACGCATCAACTTTAATAACAAAATGTACCCCTTTGTGGTCTATTGATAGGCTGATAAATCAATATAAATCACATGATGGCTGGTTATTGGTACAAAATTGGACAAATTTTCATTCACAACTGGAGAATATGAACACGCTATGTGCATTCTAAATAATTTGAGCGGATAGAAAAACAGACATGTAACGTACCTTTAATTTCATTTTCTATTCGTTCTTCTCTTTATTAATTGCTAATAGCGTAGTGTGACATTCCTAACCTTCGTTATTTTTCTGCTCACACCGGTTCTGTATATGTTTCTCAAGATTCTCAAATTAAACAACTCGTTATTTCCATGAAAAGTATTCACCGGTTGGTTACTGTAACTATGACGTTGCGTCTCCTGTGAGATACAAACTGAATGTATGATTGTTATTTAAATGAATTTCTTGATGCAAAATGAACCGTATTTTCGCGTCTTCACTGGTTCAACATTACGTGTCATCTGTCACTGTACTGTTCGATTATTATTTATGTGGGCTTGTAAATGACGCGTAGGGTAGGAACGGAGCTACATACGTGTTTTCGAGATATTAACCCCGCATGTATTGAGGCATTGCAGAGAAAAACGCAATTCTTTGGAAAGTTAACGAATTTTAAACTGGTCGCCTTTTGAATGCAAGACAGATCCGTTACCTCTGAGCTAACCTACTAGGTCCTTTCTAAGATTTTTATTTTATTCTTTATATATGTTTGTATTTACAGTTTCTTATAACATGTCGAATTAAATCTACAACTTCAATTCATCTCCAGAAGAACAAAGTAAAATCTGTAATCTTCGCCCTCTCGTATCCAAATAAAATTCACAATCAGGTAGAAAATTCACGTACATTTGGATTTTCATCGAGGAGCTTTCTTGCGTCTACATCCTGAACTCTTGTGAGTTGGTCACGCTAATTAATCTACTGGGGCTACACTCTTGGCTGTTACAGTTTGAAATATGTTACAGAATGCCATCGCTAATATTAGGGTCATTTGTTAACATGTCTTTGAAGAACCTGTTATTTATATGTTTCATTTTGATTTGTCTATGCTAATATTATGGTCATAAACAAATGCAAATTTCGTCCCGTCGAAATATCTTGTGATTGATGATGTACAAACAGTATTTAGTACACGCCTTGTAGGAACAGTAAATCCTCGATTTAACGAAACCCCAAGTAGGGGACCAAATTTTGGGATTTGGGTATTTTGGCACTTACCTCACAAGTCCGGTAGAGATCCTAACAATTCGTGTAAACACGTGCCAATTTTGGCACTTACCTCACAAGTCCGGTAGAGATCCTAACAATTCGTGTAAACACGTGCCAA
>Ga0123354_10008343_pt1 | contig 15737 bp, 8 predicted proteins | sample TergutLab28metaG_2_FD_97872 | JGI IMG/M metagenome (GOLD analysis project Ga0123354, IMG submission 97872) | Labiotermes labralis P4 segment gut microbial communities from Petit-Saut dam, French Guiana - Lab288 P4 | ecosystem: Host-associated > Arthropoda: Insects > Digestive system > Gut ...
ACGATCCCCTCTTGGTCAAAGAAACAAATGAGCATCGTCTTCAATTTGCTTTTTTGCATACGTGCTTTTTTGGGTCTTGGAGACCCAGGACTCTTCCATTGCGAAGATTGCAGTTTTGTCTCTAGGTCTTATGTATAAACAATGCTTTCATCGCCTGTGATGACGTTCAAGAGGAGTGTGGGATCGTTTATCACAGTTTCCTTCAGTTCCTAACAGATCGCTACTCGACTGTCTTTCTGATCCTGGGTCAACACTCTCGGCACAAACTTCGCTGCAATCCTATGCATGTTCGTCTGTTCTGTGAGAATTCACTGACAAGATCCATAACCAATTCCAACATCGGCACAGAGATCGTGTATGGTACGACAATGATCCAGGTTGACAGACGCCCGTACCTGTTCCACTTTTGAGGGGGTTGTTGCCGTGCTTGGCCGACCTGATCAATCATCATTAGCAGTCGAAGTTCTGCCATTCTTGAAACGTTCAAACCACTCAAAAGTTTGGCTATGGCTCATGCACGAATCACCAAAAACCTGTTTCAACATTTCAAAAGTTTCACTTCCCGTTTTACCCAATCTCACACAAAATTTGATGCACACCCTTTTTTCGTCAACTTTCACCATACCGCCGATATCAGAAAATCGCAGACGGCTGATGCAATACACACATAGAGACACGTGAAACAATCAAACGCTTCCACATCCAACCACGCCACTCTGCACACTCACTCACAAGACACCACCGCAACACACTGTAGCGGGAAACTCATGAACTACAAGCGACTTGCGTGTTATGAGCATTGTCCTGGGAATTTTGGATACACCTTCGTATAACGTGTGTTAATAGATGTTGCAATTTCGGGGACAGAATACGATTAAGACAGAAGCTGAGAAGATTCTAAAATAAGACCATATAATAGAAATTCAACACATGTGGAATGTGAAAGCAAAAGTGAAGCTGGCAATAACAGGAGCAATTGGAACCATCTCAAAATCATTCAGACAATACCCGAGCAACATACCAGGAAATCAAGGAACTACAAAACGCAGCCATATTGGGCACTGCAGACCTACTTCAGAAAGTACTAATGTACAAGTACAAAACTTATTTCACATGTGAAATAACATTAATTGTAGCACAAATTGTAAATACAGAACACCTGCAACACTAAGTACTCTGGAAACATGGTTTATTTAATGTATATTATTGTAAATACCCTGCAGAAAGGTGGTGGTAGCATTTTGGAGTATGTGCACAACAGTGAAGAAGAACAAAAACTGTTACCACAGTGCATTAAATGGTATGACATCTGAGAAGGGTCCAGGATACAATGATTGTAATGTACCTCACTGTTGCATTATATGTACATTTCGGGTTTGTTGAACTGAGCTGTAGTGTATTTAATGTAGTACGTCTTTCATGCAGTTGTCTTCTACACTGTAGTTTTTTTCCATATACTGCACAAAGCTAGTTTTTACACACCTAGATCTTTTGTCTATATTTGTAGCCAAAAGATCTAGGAGTGCAAAAAATGGTGTTTTGCAGTAATTGGAAATAAAAATAGTGTGAGCTGTGGTGAATACTTCTATAGGAGTTTGTCTTGTTATTAGTGTTAAGAAGCTGTGTATGTCAAATGTGTGAGATTTAACTTCAGAGTTTTGCATTTTGTAGCTGATCGTTGCTGACTTTGAAACAGTGTTTCATTCGTAACACTACTATGTAACTGAAAATTGTGTATGCTATTTTCTGCACATTTCTTCAGCAAGTTAGTGGTGCTGTACTCTTAGTCCCAATAGTTAGGTAAATATTACAGACTATTGCATATAAAAAAAATCTGAACTTTTGTGCTTGCTTTACATTGTTACTTAGGCCTCCTACTGATGTTTTTTAAATGCATACAGATTTTCAGTCATAATTAAATTTGCATCAGTCTGTGTAATGACTGAAACTTTTTTGCTACAGTAAACACCAAAAGACTAACTGAACATAACAGTCATTACATTTATTGCATAGTGTAATGTGTTATATTTATGTCTTTCTGTGTATGAGATTTCACATTTCTGGCTCCAGTTACTCATTGGGTGTTGCCATCAGACTGAAATCTAAAGATAAAATATGCAGCCACAATCATGGTAGAATATTTTCTTTCTACAAAATTAGTACCTTAATGAAAGTTACATCTTTTTAAGAGACCAATTACCATACATAATTTTGGAACTGTAAAGTAATTGGTATTAATGTCATTTCCATCTTGCCAGTTTGTGTCTCAGATGTGTCGTTTAGTACTGATTATAAAAAATTTAAAGAATGGCATTGAGGTGACCTCTAGTGGCATAATGTTCAAGCCACGTTTTATGAAAATTGGTTGTGTAGTTTGGATGATCTTGTAAGCCAGCATTGTTATGTTCAGAAAGAAAGTAGGCTAGGAAGGGTGAAAGTTGTAGCTTTGAAAAGCAGTGGGTGCAGCTGTTGATTATCTTTATCTTCATACTGGAACATACTTTTGTTTTAACCAGCATTCCTCATGAGGAAAAAAATCTATTTTTTGTCTCCAGGTGATCTTTTGAACTCAGTGACTTAGTTTCTGTAAACTTTGTGTGAGGATTATACCATTATATGCTATACATTCTGATTTCCTACAATTCATTAATAATGGCATTGGGGACACATGAACTTATGTGGTGGAAGTGGCACTGTTTGCGATTAATGTAATTTATGATCCTGAAATGATTGTCCAAAAATATACTTTTATTGTGGTATGCTTTTTTTGGGGTATAAAAGAGCAGCATGCCATCCTTGCGCCCTGTCCTGTTTGATGGCAATAACATATGGACTGTTGAAGCTACGCATGTGAAATGTGGTATGAAGATAGATCATAAATACACATTGACATAGCTGTGTCTTGTATTTGACTGTAATTGTAGTTGCTTCATAGCCAGAAACAAAAAGTTTGAGTGTTCTGCACAGTTATGCAAGAAGGGAACAACAGTTGATAGATATGTAGGCTTCTGATGTCATTTTTGGATTGGCTTTATCTTGTAACTGTGACAGTGTATCACGTAGCTCAATAAACTGCTACCAGAATAATTTCAAGGTATGAGTTCTACACTACCTTATTTGTGATATTTGGCATTCTTATGCCTTCCTTTGGAATGTGAAGCTGTGTAGTCTGATAGAAATTAACTGATATTTAGGAGGTATGTATTGCCTCCACTCACACGCTGTAGAAGAGAATATGCTGTGACTCTACTACAGAGATCAAGCAGTTCCTGCTATGTGGGGAAATATGCTGTTTACTGTGAGAATGATACAGAATAAATAAAGACACTGTGTAGGAAAATTGCAGACTTTTTTTTTGGTGTTAAAACAAGTGGTTCACATAGAGTGTTCTGCAGAACAGGAGTTTGAATTTGAATTTATTTATGTTCTGTGAATCCAAAACATGTTAATACATTGGATATAGAACAAGTAAAGAAAATATTATATATGTGCAGTAGTTGTTGGTACAATACAGTTAGCTTATAGCTGATCTGGCTTAGTTTATCATTCTCTCTTTACATTAAAGTATTTGTCTGTAGGGTACAAAGAATGAGCACATATGTAATTATTTAGGGCTGGTTTAAATTGTTTAGTGTTATACCTTAAATTTTTTTATTCTTTGTGGGAGACTGTGAAACACTTTTATGCCAGCTGAGTAGACTCCTTTTTGATGTAGTGATAAATTTGATGAAGGTTGCTGAAAGGTATACTTTTGTCTAGTACAGGCATACCCCGCAGAATGTCTGCATGATTAACGTTTTCCTGGTAGAATACCTCTTGGTTTTTAATATCCAAACGTATCTCTCAGTATAATGTTATAATGTTTTCAGCCAATGTTTATGTAGGAAAAATTTATGTTAACATTCCAAAAACTTGGTATAACATTCTTAACAATATGATGTGCTTGGAAACTCTACATGATTCAGTATACAAAACAACTTTTTGTTAACAACCATATTAATTTTTTGGTGGTAAGGAAGTGATGTTTTAAGCATTTTACATGCTTACATGATTGTTTGTTACTTACAAGTTGGTGTATTATGTTGTTCTAGTTACATTGTAAGAAACTGGTTGGGGTTGTGGGTTGATGTTGTAAAGCACTGTAAATTTTCCCATTTAAATTAATGGGAAGTAGGCTCCCAGTTAGCACTTGAATGCAGAATGTCTGCATGTTTGGAACAGGTTACTGGCGTTAAGTGGGAGATGGCTTTATTTATGTTATGGACATTAGAATTTAATTAGAATTTATTTTTGTTGTTAACCACAAATAAGTGACACTATGTATCATGATTGAAGAGTAGAATTTTTGAATTCTTAAATAAATCTCTTATGTGAGTCTGTACTTCTGCATCCTGTAATAATTCTAATTATATTCTTTTGTAGTTTAAAAATTTTTGCACTATGTGAAGGGTTTCCACAGTATATTAATCCATAGTTCATAGTAGAATGAAAACAAGCTCAGTAAATCATCTTCCTTGCTTCAGGTGACATAGTGGGCTTAACTTATCTTACTGCATGTGTGTGTCATTTGTTTAATATGAATTAGCTAAAACAATGTACTGTCGACATATATTTCATTAAATCTTGTATAATATATTTTATAAATTAATTTGTTAGCACGTGCATCATCGATTACGCTGTTTAAGGACTGGTATACAGAGTAGTTTATTAAAAAGGGGGCAGGGGAAACTTTTTTTTCTCTCCCCAAGGAACTTGTGGCCTTTGTTTTGTTCTGTTTCTGCTTCCATTCTTTGCATATCTGTTCCAAGACTTCTGATTTTGTGCGTATGGGTGTGTGCGCACACATGCACTCATTTGTCCATGCACATGTGTACTTGTATACATGTATGTGTGACTGTATTTTTGCATATACTCTTGCCAGTAGGTGTGGTAGCCAGGGCTTTTAAAGTGTAAGTATTGTGGTAGGAGTTTTGGAATGTGATTCACATACTTATTCCATGTATTTTTTTAAATGTGTGAGTCAACTTTGGTTTCTTGCTTTAAGTTTTACTTTTTTAAAGTTTTGTCTGGAGCTGTTAAAATAGAAAGCAGTCCAATTCCAGCAAAGACTGGGTAATTTTATTTGTATTTTATGTGATAAGTAGCATGCTGCTGCATTTTACAGAATGAATACTTGGCAGACTGTGACAATCGAAGGTCGTATATTTCTGGTTTCACTGGTAGTGCTGGAACTGCAATTGTCACAGAGAATGAGGCATGTATGTGGACAGATGGGCGGTATTTCCTACAGGCTTCTGAGGAAATGGATGACAACTGGACTCTTATGAAGCAGGGTTTGTAAACAGCCAGTAACACAAATTAAGTGCACTTGGTCAGACCTGTATTATTAATAATGCCTATCTATATGCATTGTGATCAGATAGTTTCTGGACTGAATTTATTTTCTCTGTAGAAACAGAACTTACCTTCCAGTCAGTGTTCTTGCTTGCAAAGCAGTCTCGTTGGGGATTTCATACAGCAAGACAAGTATGCACCATCCTTCAAAACATTATGTTAAGCACATTGTTTGAAACTTGACAAGTGTATTGTGTGATTTACTGCAATGATAAGGTAGATATCATTAAATTTCCTTCCTTTTAATGTCACCTTAAGGTTTGGGAAAATATAGAAGTCATACAGCACAAAATGTGTGTAGGAAGAGTGTGGACTGACTGTTTTTAGCCAGAAACTCTCCCACAGACAAAGGAGAGTGAAAAGAAGTTGTCACGATGGAGAAATTGATCCCCAAATTCCACTTCTGAGGTTGTTTTTTTCTCTGAACTGACCCAAATTAAATTCCCAACAAGTTAGCAACTTCACAGATAGTGATTATTCTATTTCCAAGGACAAATTTCTTCACCTTATCTACATTTCTGTCTCCAAGTGTCCCACATCTTCATCAGAGGTCACACCACTTTTGAACCTGGAAAGCCACTCAAAAACTTGGGTTCTTTCCATTTTATGCCCTTCATAAGCTATTTTCAACAGTTCAGACCTTTCAGTAACATTTTCCCCCCAGTTTAAAGTGAAGTTGCTTTACAGACATGCTGTTGTTTTAAGTCTGCTGTTCTCTGTGTGTGCCAAAATTGCAGATGCTACAACACTCACTTGTACTTGAAACAAGATATTACTCACTAGTCACACATGATACATCCTTATTCCAAGCAGAACATGACTGATTAGACTCTGCTCTGTCTTCACCTAAGGATGGCAGCACCACTGGCAGCAGTATTGTCATCTTGCAGCTAATTTGAAAATATTTGATCACACCACACAAATATATTTGATATAATGAACCTGTTGTGATGAATGACAATTCAGAAATTTTCTTCCTTATTTTGGACTCTGAATGATTATATTGAATGTAAGTGTTGGTATATGAAAGATGTTGAATTTAATTTCTTGGTTCAATTAGGGTCATGATTGTTAAAATTGTTAAAACTAAGTCTGGCTCTTATATGAACTGAAGGAACTTGTTGCTGCACCTTGTGAATGAAGTTCTTGGTTTACAACAGTGTGGTTGGTGGCTTGGAGAATTATTTGCTTGTTCATTGACTGTTTTCTTCTATTATTATTATTATTTGTGGTGTCCTGAATGGACAGGCAGTATGTTGTTCGAAAGTGTTGGTACTCCTTTAACAGACTACCCAATGTTATAACCCAGAAGTTCACACCTCATTACATTTGTGAGATTGGAATGTCTCACCATGTTTCTATGAAGATGCGCCATACAATACGTCGACCTCAGACCAAGAGCAATAGGGCAACAGGCCTGTGGAAGACACCAGTCATTTAGACAGTACATAAATTTAATATGCATTCTAAACTAATACTGCAGTAATATTACAATACCTTAATTGTGCAATGGCTGATTGCCCTATCCTTGGCAAAATAAACATTGAATAATACAAACAGCCTGAAACCAGTTCAGTGGTAATAAAACTATCAAGCTTTCAAAAGGAAAGGTAACCAGTGCATTGATATCAGATGAGCTTCACCAACACTTAAGACCTCGTATGCTTACCTTGAAGTGTTGAGCAGGGACATTGATCCTGAAGTAACATACAGACGTGGAATTTTGAATTAATGAGTCATAGGCAATTCAGAAAATACCTATGATGTCTGTCAAGGTTGGGTCTAATATGATTCGTGTAAGACAAACTGTGGCTGATGCTGACCATAAGGGAGGAAAGGGTACAGGGAAGGAAGGAGCAGAAGGGGTGACATGATATGCATCTGTGGCCACCATCGGCTGTAAAGATCACAGTTGTATGGGTTTGACATCCTGTAGTTTGGAAGGTAAGAACCATTATTTTGGGGAACCTACTGCCTTCTTCTTCAGGTTACCATTTAATTGTATATGTGTTTATATTTATAAACAGGAAACATGTGCGCCAAGTAAAGTTATGTGCTTCCTCGGTTTTTATTACAGGGCTCCCCAGCACCCCGTCACAGGCAAAGTGGTTGACTAAAACCTTGCGCCCAGGTTCTCGAGTTGGTGCAGACCCAAATCTTGTCAAATACAGCATTTGGAAGCCTCTACAGACAGATCTTGAGGCAGGAGGCCTCTTTCTGGTCCCGGTTACAACAAACCTGATAGATCTCATCTGGGAAGATAGGCCATCTGTTCCATGCAATGTCATACAACCACTGCCTGTCAAATACACAGGTAGAAAGGAATGGTTCACTTCATTGTGTCAGTTACTGCATCCATATTCTGTTGTGAATGATGTTGAGATATTTAAGATGAGTATAACAAAAGACCATTGCTAAAGTTGCATAAATAATCTCCACTGCCATTGGGAAAAATATAAAAATGCTTCATGTTGCAGATATATGTGGCTTGAGTTTGTGAGATTCGGGTTGCCTGAGCTCAAATATATAATGCACAAAAATACTTGAAATTTAAAAATTTGTAAATGAAACCAAAATAAACAAGAGGTAATAAAGACAACATTAATTAACTTGTTGTTGCCTGTTTAATGGTAAATATCAGACTGAACTGCTTGAAGACTTTGTTCCATTGGCATTCTGCCTGCCCTTGCAGTTACATTTAATTGATATGCCCCTACTGTTGCTGTTTTATATTCAGATATTTCTTTTTGCACACTGATAAATGAAATGCATTGTCTGAACCCAAAGATATGAAAACCATAAGGTTGTCAAGTGTTTATGACAGGACCATGTACAGTCACACTCTTAAGTGCAGAGCTCACAACATCTTGGACATGCACCAGTGGCTGTTCAAAGAGAACAGCCACTGGTATGCAAGTTTGTAGTAGGTGTGCAGTGGGATCTAATTGAAATACATGCACATATCCAGTTTGTTCATTTCCCATGTGTGAAACCATTGGATAATGTCATTTCTGTAACTGCCCTCATGTCAAGAACTTCTGTTTATACCTTCTGTTTAACCCCCACTTGTGCCAGGCTGTTTGTCTAGGTTGTGCTAAAGGCAGATAACTTGTTGAGATGTAAAAATAATGACATATGCAGTAAGTAAAAGAGTCACACTATTCAGTGATGTGATGGTTGCTGGACTCTCATGGACAAGAAGGAAGCTTAACGCCCATTGACATAATGCGCAAGGTAACCAGGGGCTGAAAGATTGGCCAGCCATCACAAGAGGGATAAGAAAATACAGTTCTTCTGAACCTCCAGAGTTAGGAATTGTGTTTTATTAGGATTATGTTCTAGGATTTGTTAGAAGATCTCAGTTGTCACTCCTTGCAAAGACAGCCTCACATCTCACGTGTTTTTATCATGGTTTTCTAGTTGCTTAAATGAAGCACCTTTCCTAAGAACTCATGTCCTACATCTAGGACTGTTGGAAAGAGTCTATTCTGTTTGCTTACATTAATGTATTAAATTTGAATTTCAGGGAAAATAAGCAAGGTGAAAGTGGAAGAGGTACGAGGTGAAATGCAAGAAAAAGGAGCACGGCTTGTGGTGGTCTCTGCCCTTGATGAAATTGCTTGTGAGTGAATGAAATTACTCTGAAATATTTTATAGAGTCTTAATTTTATATTTATGTTTTTTACATTCCCAGTTTTTTGTTTTTGATTTCCTGTAATTTTGTTATTGGATTCATACATTATTACATAGACATATTTTCATAAACCTATCTGGGCAGTGAGTGGCTTATGATTTAAAATGTCTGAATTGAAATTATAGTTAAGTTTGTGTTGCAGGGCTGCTAAATCTGAGGGGGTCAGACATTCAGTACAACCCAGTTTTCTTCTCTTATGTTGTCATCTCTATGGACCAAGTGCATTTATTTATTGATGAGGCCAAAGTCATGCCTGCAGTCTACACCCACTTCAATGATGAAGGCATACAAGTTACAATTCATCCATATGAAAAAATATATTCATTCCTTAAGGATGAGGTGAGGTGAAATAGGTATTAGTTTTAAATCTTTAATCTGCTAGTGTAAAGCACATTGAAATTTTAAATGGGAATTGTTAAAAGTGAACTCTTATAAAGGATACTGAATTGGATCCCTATTCTTTGGCTGAGGTTTTCTGGATCTCAGAGTTAAAGGGAGTAAGTTATCTGTGCTGGATTTGAAAGTCCGTCCCAGCGCTCTGTGGTTCAGGGCTGATTAATGACGATTGAATAATTGTTGTTCTAGAAAACCATGCCTGTTTGTAGATGACAGGGTGCTTTAGGGGGTGATTAATTTAAGGGCTTAATTGTGCACTTCTGAATGGGGAGTGAACTAAAAACCCTGAAAGCCTTGGGTTCAGTTGTTTCTGTATGGATTCTCCATGTAGTCTGTATACCAAAGACTACATGGAGACTTTTTTTTTATTTTAATACATGTACCGTGCATCTTTTATTGTATTGTACTGTGACCAACAAATGCACAATTATTTCGCAAATTACCACACTCCAACGCTTCAACACTATCATGTCATCCTCAGGGAGCTTGTAATCAATACCTTGCCATGTTACACAAGCATAAAATGTATGTGAAGCATCACAATTGTAGATTGTATTACCAACAGCTACATTTTAAATACATGTGTAACTTGGCAAGGTATTGATTACAAGCTCCATGAGGATGACACGATAATGTCAAAACATGTAGGGTGATAATTTGTGAAATAATTGTGCTTTTGTTGTTCATGGTACAAAATAAAAAAATTAACATTGAGATATTTCACATGGTTTACAGAAAGTGATATTCTGTTCTGTCATTGTTAGGTGAGGTTTTGCCTAAGTCCACAAGAGACATAAGATTATCTAAGTTAGCGTTTCCCAAATGTTTTTGGTTACATAACACTTTTTAACTTAGTAAATATTTAAAGAACACATTTTTTTGTCCCTCATCACATAAAAGTGCCATGAGATATGCTAGTAACCAAATGAAAGGTTCCCATAAAATATTATGATACTGTTCATACAGTACCTAAAAACTGATCAAATATTCTAAGTTCAAATTTGATTTAAAAAATCTGATTTTTGTGGTTTCTCAATATTTTCACAGAACTCCTATTCACATTTCGCAGAACACCAGTGTTCAGCAGAATATAGCTTGGGAAGCACTGGTCTAAATCATACTTACACTGAGGTTAATGTCCAGAGCTCATATCACAATTCCGCTGGTGTGAGACTGTGTCATGGCACACTGAGAACATAACCTTGTACCTTGTATTTTGTGGCATCGTCTGTGTGTGCACACTGTATGAGCTGGGATGGAGCCTTGTGCTTTTGTAGACATGGATTTATAACCTTGTACCAAAGCCTTGGATTTTATTTTCAAAAGAAAAGAACTGATAATTTTAATATTACTGCACAAAAATTTTAACTTTGATAATTTATAGAACATTTATGGTTGAAAATTAGGACTTCTTTTTGTATAAAATTTTATATCATACCAGTTTATGACCCCAGATTAAAAGGGAATATTTCATGTGAAGTTCAGTAACCTACATAATGGTCTCTTATAGATTACAAATGAGAATGGGAAAATTTGGGTCAGTCCACATTCCAGCTATGCTCTTTCAGCAGCCATTCCGGACAAGTTACTTGTAGGAGAATTGACACCTATCCCAACCATGAAAGCAATAAAGAATCCCATTGAGATTCAAGGTAAGATTGTGTGATCACTTATGAGCAGTGTTGAAATTTGATCTGGACTTTATTTTTTAGATGTGTATGTGATGCAGTTGATTAATGTGTTGTGTACATTATCAGAACAAGGTTGGCTGTTTGGAAGAAAAGATAGGAAGTTGCTACAATAGTGTGTATCCATGAGAAACACAATTACTTTTTGTGTGTGCATAATTCATTGGGCTCCATATTTTAAATTTCTCCTTAAGGATGTCAAAGTAGAACCTCATCAGAGGCTACAGGAGTTTAATTCGTTAATGTTTTTGAATTAGAGACCAAACTGATCAGAGCGAGGCAGATGTTGATGATCCAGTTCTGCTGGTCTGTATATTCCAGTAGCATTATTGGATGAGCTTGGCTTCCTTCAGAACAGAAAAGATGAGTGAGACAACCTGTACATGTCTTGATGTGTCATTAATGGAAACAAATGAAATTGTAATGGAATACATGTTCATTGGAAAATGTGTGTGTGTGTGATTCCATGAACTTATGAAATACCAGCAACCAAATTATAAAGTAACCTCAAGAAGCATAAAAGTATGAACATTTATTTCAGTGGTAAAAATGCAAAACTGTACTTTGCACTAGAGTTATGGTTCATGACAACAGTCAACTGCACTTAATGAGAGACAGAGCTTGACTTAGCTGAGAGTGATCTGTGCAATAGCAGCAGAGTGGGGGAGGCCAACCTCCCAGCTGTGTGGACTCCTCCTGGTTCAACTGATCCAGCCATAAAAGATAGAAATAATAGTGTTTGTGAAAGGTTGAAATCCTTAACATCAGGCTCATGAACTTTGGAGACTCTACTATAGTATCAGCTCCCTAGAGATTCACCAGGTCAAGTAAGAACACTAAGGGTCACATAGAGGGATTTTTGTGATTTTTTAAAATAAGCAAAACCTGTGCTGTTAATTATAATATCAGTGACAAGTGAAGGACAAAGGTTGGAGAATTGACTTTACCGGTTCTATCGAGATGTCCAATAGGGAACAGTATTTAATAGTGCAAATTGTTTCATGAGTAATTGCCTGTGTAACCCTTTGTGTTGACACTTAAATGATCAGTTGCTGTCTTTGTTGTGGTTATTGCGATGTACACAGTGGCTCTTTCGACATGCCATTTTATTTGTGGGCAAAATATAGAAACACTGAGACACAGCAGTTTCCAGCTACAGTGTCGCAGTTTGTTACTGATGAGTTTGTAATGTTCTGCAAATTTATTATTATAGTGAATACTCACTTAGTCAGATCTGTATTTGGCAACATAAATATCATATACAAATTAAATACATAAAAATGTCTCATTACACCTGGGAATTGTTAGCTTTTCTGTAAGATGGAAATTGTGAGTACATCATTGTGGATATTGAAATTGTGAGTGTATCATTGCTGATAAACTGGGAGTCAGTACGGAATTGAAAAACTTTGTACAGGCTTCATAGTAGTGAGACTTCATATGCGATACATTGTAAACATGGTGTCATATCTGTATGCCAGTGAAGAAGCACAGTGGCTTTTAGGATGTATTAAGGTGTGTCTATTACCATTGTATTTATAGAATGTGTTGTTGCTACTGATTGTTGCATTATTTGCCAGTTCTGCTTGAAGAACCTCACAGTCATGCTACAAATGGTTGTTAAAGTTTCTTTTGACCCTGGACATGCACATGTGAGAATGGTGTTACCCCTGCCTTCTCACTTTGCTAACATAACCTTGACAAAAATAACAGACAGTGCAATGAGTGTGAGGGTGTGAGGCTGCACCATTTACTGTTCAGTGTAAAGAGTGGACTTCAGTTTGGGGTGAGAAACACTAACATACTGGTTGCAGGGGGCCAGTTTATAGAAATTTTTTTACATCACTTTGCAACTTCTCTGGTGCAAACTCTGATGTCTGTGGGGAGTGCGTGCCTAGGCCATACAGATGATCACTGTTGGCTGTAGCTGAACATCAAGTTAGAATCCCAGGAAAGCCACCCATTAGTGCATGTGGACATATATATTTAAAACATTTGACAAAATTGGAAACACAGGTGCAGTCATGTCTTCACCCTAAATTGGATATAACCCCTATAAATTCTTAGGCCACGCTTGTTCTGCTCAGAATTGTGACAGTTATGTTATTATATGAAACCAGTTAATTTGAATGTTAAGCTGGTAAGAATCGAAAGTTCACTTTCAACATTTTTGATGGACCTTACTTTGGAGGAGTTTGGACTTCCAACCATTTGACGTGAAGCTGTACATGACTCGTCCATTGCCTTTCACTGAGAGTGTTTTGTTCCCAGAGAAATTTTAATTAACCCTTTAAAGATGAAGCTTAAACGGCTTCATTTAAAGACACAATTCATACTGCGCAGTAAACACTTTTCATCTTGGTTGTAAAAACCAGTCAGTTATACAGGACAAAAGTCACCGTTTGTTCTGTGATAAATACCAAACACACAGATACAGTGTAGATGGAATGTACGACTTTTAAATGTTAAACCTGCTGGTGCATCAAGTAACCAGTATGCTTTAAAAGGCAAATTTTAATCATTGAGGATTATTCAGTGTTTACTGGGAACCATTTGTCAGCCAACAGTGAAAGGAGCCCTTTTATGTCCTGACCAATTGCATAAATCAAATACACATTTGTCAGAAATGTCACTTTGAAACACATAATGCTGATGTGATAGGCGATATGACTTTATGTAGCTCATGCCATTTGGTCACTATTTGTCCGATATTAATCTTTTTGCTAGGCATTTAAATTTTAGCACATGATTTTACAAAAAAACCGTTAATATTATGGGAACCAAACAAGATTAAATAGTGAATTAAAAGGAATTTTTTTGGGAAACAAGACTGAGATATTTGTGCGTGTGTTCAAGAAACCAGCAAGAATGTTGAGTTTGTAATTATATGTAATAGTTATACGAAATATGGAAAATTTTCAGTTTCCTTTACTTATATATTGTCTTGAGGCCCAAATTTTTCTTAGGGAGGTTGCATTAGATGTTCTTACAATTGTGCGTTGGTGTGGTAGTCTTTGAAACATGTTTGTTTCACACGCAGCCCCATGTCACACTTATGGCACTTCACGAACACATTTTTGGTCACAACCCTGGCCTTACACACGCAACACCTCAGCTGTGTCTCAGACCAGGTAGGCCAATGTTTGCTGCCACAGACTTTGAGCCTAGTGACATGCGATTCAACATTAGGTGGTCTGCCTAGTGGCCTTGGTACTCTCTGTTCTGGTCCAGCATGTGTCAGCATATTCCTCACAAGGGTAAATCAAAAATCTCTGTGAAATTTTCTTACCTCCACATGAGGAATGAAGAATGTGTCTATTGAGAATGACCGGATCTAACAGGTGAAAGAACAATTTTTTCATCCACTTGAATGTGCGCTGGCTGATGGAGTAACTGTTGGCCAGTCTGTCACCCTTATCCACATAGCCCATATGATGGTTATAATCCACAATTTACAGCTTTATGGCTTTTGCTCCCTCATTGCAGAAATTACCTTCCGTTGGGGCATTGTGAATATTCGTCAACACACATATGTCTCTCTTGTCCCGCCACAGTATTGCCATCAAGTCAGCCCTGGTTCTTACACTAATGTCTCCCCTTTTCAGTTTTGTTGTCTTCGGTGCTAGGTCTTATGGCATGCCTGTCTTGTTCGGCCTGACAGTACCACAACAGTAAATCTTTTTATTTGCCAAGTCATCAAATAATTCAGGGGAAGAAAAGAAATTGTCTATGTATAATTTGTGGCCACGTCCTTCTACCTTCCTCATCAGTTCTGTCATTGTCACATGGGTTGCTGTCATGTGCTGTGCTGTGCGCTTTCTGTTCTTCCCCAGGTATACATTCATGTCATACGTGTATCCAGTCAAGTCACAAAGTTTGAAAATTTTTATGCCGAAATGCTTGTGTTTTTTGGTATGTACTGTATGAAAATCACCCTCCCTTTGAAGGAAACAATAACTTGGTTAACAGCCACAGATTTTCAGAAGGGTTGTAAAATTTGGAAAATATATTATTCAGAATTTCGTACAGGACTCGTATCTTCATAGTCTGTCAAAATATTTGTCTGTCCTATCAGATTCAGTCCTGTTGCCACTAAAATCGGTCCTATCTCATCATAGTGCCATAGAAAGGTGTGTATAGCTGGTCCATTGTTGACCAGTAGTCTGTCATTTTGTCTCTTACACCATGTCCCATCTGTATTGTCAATGCCAGAAACACAAACCTTTTGGCTTCAATAACATCAGGTTCAGGAGAGGGTCCATCATCAATTCTGTCTATGTAATCTTGGTAGTAGCGGTCAGTCTTCACCACCAGCAGAGTGATAATTTCTGCAAAATACAGGAGGAAAATGCTAAGTGGACTTGAGCTGTCATTTATGTGGGACGCTTCATTGTACTTTCCTCTGGGGTCCACTGTATATGTGTTACCTTCACAGTGCTTGTACCCCACAAGGCAGCGCCCCACAACCGCTACCAACCACATCCAGCAGAACCAGCGCAGCACACCACATGCAGTAACATACGTCTTGTTCTCCTGAAGATGGGCATAATGATGCCCGAAACATG
>Ga0123354_10008345_pt1 | contig 15736 bp, 8 predicted proteins | sample TergutLab28metaG_2_FD_97872 | JGI IMG/M metagenome (GOLD analysis project Ga0123354, IMG submission 97872) | Labiotermes labralis P4 segment gut microbial communities from Petit-Saut dam, French Guiana - Lab288 P4 | ecosystem: Host-associated > Arthropoda: Insects > Digestive system > Gut ...
ATATATATATATATATATATATATATATATATATATATATATATATATATATGCATGTGTCGGTGTGTGTAATTAAATAAACTACAGAATGCACGGTGCAACGGCAAAAATAAAATTACACAAGGTTTATTTCTATAATAAAGTAAATATGTGAATCTAACCATCCGGCCGCACTATGGTCCTGGGGTCGACTCAGTCTCTAACAGAAATGACTATCAGGAATATTTCCTGGCGGGTAAGATGGCCGGTGCGTAGGGCTGACAAATTTATCACTTTCATGTTCAGACTGTCTTGAAATCGGGGAGTTTCAACCTCATGGAACCCTCAGGGCCTGTCCAGGCGTGTACAGACATTGCTTTACCTTTACTTTTACCTTTACCTACGTGAATCTAACATGTTGGTAGTATCCGTATCTTGCTTGAGTTTCATTCGGAAAGCACCCCGTTCGAATGCCAGCCGGAAAACCGTTTATCTTGGCTGAGATATTTCGGGATTTTACCTCGTCTCCTCAGGCGAATGCCGGGAAAATATTTTAATTGCGCCATCAAAATTTCCTTCAAAATATTTTTCAATTCATCATTAACCGATGATCCTCCCATCTGTGCTACAGTCTCAGAATATGGCAGCGTCATAAAATAAACCACCAACACAAAAACAGTTGATAATGAAGCGATTATATCAGTTGTAATAATAATAATAATAATAATAATAATAAAATATATAGATGATTTTATGAATTGTCAACAAGAATGGTAAGTACATGCTAGAGGGTAGCGTTAAATAAAGAGAAATTCCTTCAGAATGCATGAGCTGTTTGGTCCGTTAGATACAATGTGCCATAAACTGATTCGAATCTACAAAGACCGGCACTGTACCAAGTTTCATACAAGACTATCAAACTGCAAGTCAGGCGCGTTTCCAAAACCACTGTTGCAGTCGAGTAGCGATAAGTATTACATATTCCGAGTGTGTGTGTGTGTGTGTTATCCAGCATGCAAAGCGCTTGAGCCGTATTACACGTACATTGTTATCTGTGGCCTATCTGGCTCTACCATATTTTACCACATTATCTCAAAAAGGCCACGACTTTCGAAAAAAAAAAGTTACTGAACGTCAAAAAGCGTGTTTGGTTTTCTCTGCAACTTATGTCTGAAAAAGTTTCATTCTAAGAAGAATTGAGCGTGATGTTACGATAATTGCACACAGGTCCGCGAGTGCAGAACCTGATCAGTGCTGTACCCGATCAGTGCTGTACCCGATCAGTGCTGTACCCGATAAGTGCAATACCCGATCAGTGCTGTACCCGACCAGTGCTGTACCCGATCAGTGCAGTACCCGATCAGTGCAGTATTCGATCAGTGCAATACCCGATCTTCTTGTCAAATTGTAATGAAACTTCAACACTAACGACAGATTTTCGAGAAATAATCAAATATCAAATTTCATAAAATTCCGTCCAGTGGTAGCCGAGTTGTTCCATGCGAGCGGACAAAGACAGACAGACAGACATACATAATGAAACCTATATTCGATTTTCGAAATTTTGCGAACGCGCTTAAAAAAGTGGACCTTAAAGTGAAACAAATTGCATAGTTTGAATGTTCAATTCAATTTAACAATGAAAAGTTCCATGTTTTGTACTCATCGTCAAGAATCACTAAAACTACCAATAAAGGAACGTAATAATCTATGCATGTGGCATTATACACAGGCTTGGTGGGAAAACCTGCAGGCAAGAGACAGCGTAGAGAGTGCAGGCGTAGACTGGAGCATTATTAGTACGGATCCTACGGAAATAAGATGGCGAATTGCGGAGTGGTTTCATCCGGTTCATGATACGGACAAGTGGCGATATTTGAACACAGTAACGAAACCTCGGGTTCAATAGGATGCGGGGTGTTTGTTAATAAACCAAGTACTTCTTCAGTACTCAATGAGAACTCTGCTTCATAGCGTCAGCTGATCAACTGGAGGGGTTGCGAGAGGTGTGCACCCGGTAACTTTCTTTGGGGCTGACCCTGAGGCTAAATATAGGCCTAATTTATGTTTGATTTTAAAAACTGAGTTATAAAAATCAAGTCGTAATTATCACTATAACAAGATTTTGTTAGTAACTGCGTTTATAGCATTATATAAACACGTTAGCATTTACATATATTATATAAATTATGTTTATATTTTATTATATTTCTTATTATATTTGTATTTATATTATTTAAATAATTCATATAAATACAAAACACGTTCCCTCACTCGCTCATGTAATTGAAATCGCAAGATCCAATATTTTTGGTTTATTTAATACCATTTAAGACGCCACAAGTTTTTTCTTCCATTTTCACAATTCTCATGCACTAGTCATCAACTGATTTCAATGTCTTTTTTCGGATGGAGTGTAAATCACGTGAAACATTCCATATCATCGTGTCTACAAAATCTGTATTTTTTAAGTTTCGATTGTGGAGGGGGGAATGCAGCCCCCCCCCCATGTCAATGCTTCTGGTTCACTATAACGAAGTTAACAATATTCACAACAGCTACAATACTTTTGACCACATGAATAACCTCCAGCTGCTCCTAAGGAACTCTGCCCCATTATCTAACGTCCCCAAATCTCAGGCTGCTGCTAATTCGAGGATCATGGCCGCTAACCGATCCTACATCCAGAAGACGATTATTGCTACGTGATTATTGTAAACAGTAATACGTGGACAAGGCCATACTGTACATGTCTGCTCTAGAACTGAACCCCAGCCACTATCACACGAACTGATCTGATTACGTCACGTATTACAACGTGTGTCATCTGCATGCATTAGGACGAGCCTGAGTTCAGAGGGTTGTCAATGTCCACAGGAATTAAACTGGGGGAGTGTCCGGTCAGCGGCGGCCGTCGATCAGATATGATGACACTCCGAAACATGCGTGGCGCAGCTGCTGACATCTATCTCATCTTCCGGCTGAACAAAAACAATGCAATTTATACGCGGGTGTCAGTAGTTCGTGACGAATGATTGATGATTACCATCCAGGAAATAAATGTATCCTGAAACAGGGGGGCTGTTTTGCGAGTAGTAAGATGTCGGTCAGTCTCAGTCAGTACGGTGACTAAGTATAATATGAATGACCTGAGTAGCAATGTTAGATTCACAGCAGGGAAGGAGATGTTTCAGTTCATCACTTACTGCAGACCGGCTGTGGAGCGAACTAGTCTCTTATCCAATGGACAGGCTAAGCGGCCGGAGCGTTATGCTATCTACTCACATCCATCTAGTACCGAAAGTTATGAACCACTGGAGTTGTGCCTCCATACAATCACGGCGGGGTACAGCGGTACTTCTTGACGTCAAGTAGTTTGGATCAATCAGAAATGGTTTTCTTATTAATGTTGAATATTTTCATTTGGTTCCCTTGAAATCACATGCAAATTGTTTATTTTAGCTTAAAATAATATTATTTCCTGTGATATGAGATCATCACGGCGGTGATTATGACGATAGCCATTTTCTGGCACGTGACACCTTGCAGTCTAGCAGAAATTCATCGACTTCTACGAGACACCTACAGCCTCTTTTCTACGGTATAGTACATGATGGTTCCTAAAACATGATGGAAGATGGTAGTGTTTTACGATGATCGTAGACCTGAAGACTCATTTCAGCTAGCGAAGGAGTTAAGATTCAGCGGATCTAAACCTTTATTTCCTCATAAGTCTTGATGGTGTGCACAGGGAACACGTTAAGTTACCACCGACAGCTAGATATCTAAAGGTTGAAAATGTCAGTGAGCTTGTACTCGTATTAGATCTTGAGATATTCGCTTTATGACCCACCCTAATAAATCATTAACAGGCTTTATTTTTTTTTCAAATGTCAATTTTATCCGTTTTATATGCAGTTGTAAATACTGTATAATTGCATGTAAAATCTGCATTAACATAAAAAACCCTATAGCCTATTATGGTCAAACACAGAGCTCACGTGTTTCACATAATCGTTAAAATAAACAATGATTATTTTCCTAAACAGTATTAATAGGCCAGTCTTTGTAATATAGACTCAGTGTATGTAATATGAGGAAGGTTCGGAAAGTGGAGCAATACTTGGTTGCCTCGCTGACAGCGGCGTACCAAGCCGTCGTCAGCCTAGTATTTCCTCCGGATTTATGTCTATGACGTTTCAGGTGCACAGTTATTTCCATTTCGCAATTGTGGCGTGTGTGTTGACTCGTAAATTTATCGTACAATACAGAGCATAAACCACACACACACTCAATCCTCCCCTCCAAAAAAACAGACAGCTGCTGTAGAAGTTTCGCTCATCACAACATAAAACGATCAAACATGATTTAAAAGAAAAGGGTTTACTGATGATCAGTATCATCGGCCATCAAATGGACCGTTGAATACGCTAGAGGGGAGGACACAGTGGGGTGCCTAATTACAGCAACTGGATCGACAGGCATGGGCAGATGTACCGAGGTTACCTGGACAGAGTCTCTCTGGATGATGAAAGGAGAATACTTAGCTGCCACCGTTACAGTACTCGGCTGACACAGGGTTAAAAATACTCAGATTAAAAACAAATTCATGCACACGCCCAACACAGAGTGTAAAAAGTTGTAAAAAGTAAGTCGAAAATGTTGTACACCCTGTGTTCAGATATGTCTGTTTTTGGACATGCATGTCGCCGTCAAAACAGGTATCACAATTCTCAGCAATTGTAAATGTCAAGAAGAAAAACTCACTGTTATGTGCGCTCAAGACACAAAGTTCACAGCAGGGCTCAGTTATGACTGAATATCCAAACAATATACACAAAACGCACTAGTAGTACATTTTCTGGTAGATGTCGTCCAGACGCTAATCTGTTGCAATCACTCAAACAGCGTCTCCGTGACAAAGAAGTGTAACGCGTAAGGCATTTATAGAGACAGGTCGCGCACGCGCTGTGTGGACATTAACTAATAAAGATGCCACAATTGCAGCTGTGTAACGACGGCCGTGGAGAAGCACACCCGATATCGCACGTGAAGAACGAATGTCCCAAAACGTGGGTCTTCGAAGTAATTCTCGACAACTAATTTTTATCCATACCACTTTTCGTGGAACGCACGTCCCTTTCCAAGCTGTCATCCTCTATGATTGTTTTACTTGTAACTACAAGACGCACATCGATTCATCATTTCGCACATTGTGCCGTTTGACAGTGACCTGTATTTCGTAAATGAACTCCTCAGAACATAAGCCGCACAGCATATTTCGTTCTTCTAAAAACAAGGAATCGCATTACAGTGACCTAGTGCGCACAGTTGTACTCTGTATACATAACTCAAAAACTTTAGATCACCTATCATGAACATGGAAACGGCAAATTCCTCCGAAACGTTGGCACCTATCTGTTGAACTACGAAATGTCATATCCTGGAGAATCGTAATCTGAATATTCACAGGCTTGAAAATTGAGTCTCAATTTAAATATGTCAGAAAAAGAAAGTATCATTAGGGGAATGGGGTGTGAGATAGATGAAATATAAGCCTTATAAGTTTATAGAAGTTTTGGTCGGAACACCTGAAGACCACTAGGGAGATCTAGGCGTGGATGAAAGGGTATGAAATTCGTCTTAAAGGAGTATAGTGGAATGGAAGTGACTGGCTTATGATTGGCACAAATGGTATATTCTTGTGGAGACTGTAATGAGCAATTGGTTTTACTGTATAAGTCGGCAAAATTATTGCCAAGCTGAGCAACTGTCATATTCCGATAATATGACGGTCTCGTGAAATAATTTATTCCGACTCTCTTGATGTCTTTTTGGTAATTCTGAAGTCCTCCTCTCGGCCACAGATCTACTAAGACGCTATCTGCTGTAGAAGTAAGGTTTCAGTCTGCCAGACTGTGACATCGTGTAGCCTAACAGACGTTAAGGTGAATCATACGGCCTCTATCTTTAGTTTGGAAATGACGGGATTTTTAAACAATATTTCACTATCCGGCGTACCAAAATATAGGTCAACGGTGGGCAGGGGTAGTTTGCGCGCGCATGCTATTTAATTTGCAGATTATTACAGACGTGTAACTTAGACTATACAGGGTGTACCTAACATGCTTGGACAAATTTCAAGAGTGAGTTCTACACATCAAAACAATGAATACATTTTATATAAACATATGTCTGGAAATGAGTGATTTTTTAGTTTGATAGAAAGCTTTCAACAAGAAATAGCTCGACTATGTAATATTTTACTTGCAACTGACATAATACATAACACCAAATGTTACCAAATTAATGACTGTGACTTTTTATTGTTTATCGAGCCACATTCACAACAAATGCTCGGTATGTCCTCCACCCGATCAATGCACGCATGGACATGTCTGATCACTGAGTGTCGCATCCTGTCAGAGTGAACTGGCAAGGATGTGGAAGGAAGTAGTCTCGCTCTCTTTAGAATACTATTCCGGGATTTGCATGACGGGACTTGGAGAGGGTGGGGGGACATGAATGTTAATCAGGGTGGCCACTGTCCCGGCTGGCATTCCATCCCAGCTCCCCTAATTACAAGTTGAAAGCGTCACCTCTTCAGAAAACGTTTAGGTTGAATTGTGTTGCCAACAGGGCTCTGGCTCAGTCCTCTAAATACGGAGGGAGTGGTCCATATGTGATTTGTGGTAGATTAAGTAGAACTGGGACACTTTTCTGTCTGACTACGTCAGTTTTTCCTGCCAGTTATTATTCTAGAAATGATGCCATACTCTATCTGACAACACGGGGCTCTACAGGAGGTCGGTCTCATACAATCATCTACTGTTTTACTATGGGACTGGATCAAACAAACAACTACTCCTGTAAAAGAGGAAGGTTTCATACAATCAACTACTGTTGTAAAAGACGTATCTTACACAATAAATTACTGCTGTACAAGACGACTGTCTCACACAAACAACTACTGCTTTACAACTAGACTCACACAATCAACTATTGCTGTACATGGTTATTTCCTCATAAAATCAACTACTACTTTAACAGAGGACGGTTTCATACAGTTAACTCTTGCTGTACAGGAGGACTGTCTCACACAATCAAAATCACAGTAAAGGACCATTATCATTTCCGTTCCTACTGAACCACGTTCACTTCCATAGATTCTTCTTTAAAATAGATGTATTCAAATATTGTTTAAAACCGCTCTAAGGAAGGAAGCCGAGATAGTTGCAATAGGGCATATATGGCCAAACGTTTGGATCCAGCGATCCACTCTAGGACCAGAAAATCTTTCGCGATCTTCTATAGTACGTAATGTATTAATAACAGGTCAATTAGGCGAAGAGCTGTAAAATAACGTAATAACCGCAAACACATAAAAGTACAATTGTTTCATTTATTAAAAATGGGTCTTTGAAACTAAAAAATTACCGTAATTACAAGATGGTTTTAATAACCTTCCTACAGCGAAGTTGATGCGTTTCACTGCATACCTTGCCATAACTTACTGAAAGTGGGTTCATAATTACTTAGACACAAGTGAAGGCAGTATTGTAATTGTTCATTGGTCGGACGGCTTTGGTCTTGATATAAATTATCTTCATCTGGGAGAAAGTTTCCTCGCAAAGGTAAATTGATTAAAAAAGTGCTCTCAAACGAGGAGATATTGATCATACTGACGTGGTAAATAGAATTTGACAGAGACCAAAAGCGGCCGTGATCGACCAAACAACTGGGCACTATCGACTAGTAGATTGGGATCGACTGTTTGTCCATCTCTGCAACAGGTGATCCTAGATAGCACAGTGAGTACAGTAACTGAGGACCAATAGAATCGGGGATACATTCCGGACAGGGATAAATATTTTAGTCTGGTTGCTGGCACAGCAGCCAAATCGAGCCGAGTCTAGCGATGTCGCCCATCTGAGTGTGTAGCATCTTGGTGGGGCAGACTAAATTCGACCAGACCGAACTCTATTCGGATGCTCTTCCTGCAGCCTTCTTCACATCCTTCAGGCCAGCTCCGGCAGCCACCCAGCCACCGATCCAAGAGGTACTGGAGGTCTTTCTCGAGGGTAAAGCTACAGAAGCTTGAAGCAGACCATTCACCCTATCTAGTGTCCAGATTAAGAATATGTGGCGCTGAACTTTCATGTCCTCATACGTTTTCATGAAAAGGTACTTAACCTTTTGACGCCTCATGTCAACTATAGTGGTCGTACCGCACCGCTAACCTCTAAAGTTGCATTTTTTATATTTATTCGACAAATATAGATACCGAATATTTTAAACACGGTGTATACTCTTCGTTTTTTATCTTCAAAATGCAGTTTGTTTCATAATTCTTACTTGTTTGGTCCCTGTATTATTCACATTTTATATACAGAGTGTGCCAAAATTAAAAAAAACATAATTCCGGCGCCAAAAGGTTAATTAAACACAGGAACCACAGTGCTGTTTCAAGGACTGTTAGCTCTGGAACAGCACAAAAATTCAGCCTAACCTAGAATCACGTTTCTTCGGTTTCGAATCCCATTTTTTACGCGTTCTAAATCACATGTGTCGTACACGTCAGCCGAAGAATGAAGCATGATGATTGGTAAGAATGAGGAAGAAATATTCGTGGTTTATCGTAAGATGTGCGTAGAAAGTCTGAGAAAATTCTTGAACAACCCTCACTACGACATCTACCATTCACCTGAAATTCGAGGCCAGGAGCTAATGAACACTCCAGAGAAGTGTTAATATACCACCAGTTGATAGGGCTTTATTGGCGAAGCTACATATTTCTTCAGATATTTTCTCAGACATTAACCAATCAAGAGCTGCAAGATAGGCTTCGTTGTCGAAGTCAAGATCTCCGAATCAAAGAAGGATAAATACCACAAGCAGAATTTTCCCTGCTGCGCCTGGGATAGGGTTGCTGTCCCTTCAGTATCGTAATATGTGGTATCTAGAATGCACAGAATGTAAAAACATTCAAATTAAGAAACTGGTGTTTGCTCATGTAATTAAACTAAAGAAAGAATAGTACGAAGCATTTCAATCGTATCCAGAATTCTACCGCAATAACTGCACGCAGAATTAACAGCAGTGGCTCGCGTGTATACCGTAAACTAAAAACTAAACTCCGTGGCCTTAGTCCGCACGCGAACTGTACCGGCAGAGCGGCCGCCGCCGGTCGGCGAAGTTAGTGCCAACTTTTGCGGATAGAGGGGTGTCACGTGGTCAGCGCAACGGGTCCCCACAGCCGTTAATCTCTGTTTTCTAGACCTGGTATACCGTAAACAGTATACAGAAATTTTCGTTAACACCGTCCCTTTGTCTTTGTTAGGTATGCCGTAAGGAACAAAAGAGGCGCATTTTCGTACGCGTATTGTAGACAGACACGACCACGTCAGTCAGAAACAGTGCAAAGAAAGATGACACTCTGTTTAACTTGTAAAGTAATCATTGTAGAACCAATCTCAGTGATTCACGACCACTTGGACGAAATTCATTATGTATTAACAATGGCACAGGGAACCAAGAAAGACATTACCAACTTTCTGTACACTCCCCAGATAACAGATTTATAAAATCGTGAGTTCTGGAAGTGACTGTACTGAAATAAACCACGGTACATCGCACCTCTCCCTGTGTGTGAGAGAGAATATAATAACCGTGTATCGGTTGCAATTAATGTATTTTAACAAAACATCTCATCCCTGAGAACGCACCTGTGAGGCGGTCCGTACTCTCATGTACGAGGGTGGCAAACCCCCTAATAAGCAGAGGATGTTGGTGTTAATAGGTTTGGATCCAGAGAAGGGTGTGATGTGTAACAGTAGCACCTGGTTGTAACACTCTCTCCTGACAGGCAGATGCATCTCCGAGCGTGGTTATTATAAAACCATGCGGCGTGAACCCATGTTATTCGCTTCAAGTAGCCAATGAAATGTATGTCAGGAACAATAACCTGTGGCCCGCGACACAACTACGTCCCAAGAATAGAACAAAGCATTCACGATGTGCATCGCTCAATTTCGCTTCCTCACGATATGAGATTAATATTAGTGCCATTAGCTAAATATTTTGGTACTAACAGACATTTTAATTCTTCAAGGCGCAGCAGTTTATATAAATACACTCCCATTTAACATAATAAATTCTGTGCTTCTTCTACAAATTCTCTTCACGTATTTAGATTATTTCCCAAGAAAGCGTCAACTGTTTGTTCTTTATCCTGCAGAAGAAGTATGTTCCCCGTGAGGTATGAAATCAATTTTCAGCCGTGCAAGGACAAAGGCGGTTGTTGCCGACCTCTCATCTTGAAGGCCCAGTTTCAATCCCAGGCCAGTCCAAATTTTTCTCCAAGTACTTCGGCTTTCTTTTGTCAGTATATTTCCAACAGTGCTCCATTCATGCATCTAGCATGGGCACTGTATAATCTTAGCTCTTCGGAATGTCGTTAAATATCACAGCCCACTTAAAATGGAAATAAACTCCATACATTATGTAGAGTAAATCAGGCTTGAAAGAGTTAAAACCTGTACGCGCTTCCGCACAAACACCCATATGTTGAAAGTGATAGAATGTAAAAAGGTAAAGTTCGCCCTAGAGCAAGCTATGAAGGCAGAGAGGGTAGTAATGTATAGCTCTACTCTTTCTTCAACCTCGGCGCTAGATGGGGGGTGGGTTGTCAACGACACGCCCCGGCCGCTTTAACCCTGGGAAAGATAGCCGGTACACGTGGTACAGGAGACTGGTTTGGCCCCAGAGCCGGTATCGAAGGGTCCGGAAGTCTCGTCATTACCGGGATTCGATCCCCGGACCTTCGAGCCCGTAGCGAGTCGCTACACAGGCTACGCCACCCCAGCGTTGTTGAAGTGATAGTGTCCCATAAATAACACAACGTACTATAAACTCCCCCTCATACATGGGTGCGCAAAACAGAAGTGGTGGGTGAGGAGAGGTGACGAGAATAGTACCGGAAGTTACACACAACCTGGAGCGGAGGGCAGCGGCAATAAATCTTGGCAGAGAAATCGCGTCCCCCAGACAGATAATATTCACGCATGGGCTGAACATGTGTTGTTAAGATGTTCTGATGCCCAAACCACTACAAATATTTTTTTGCGAGTGTGGAAAATGGAAATGAACGTAAAACAAGTTACACCTATGTTCAAACAAAGCACCAAAAGGCGTATAAAGGTCATGGAGGTACATCTCCACGTTTTTTTTAATCTCTGATCCGAGTGAAAATGTGTGGTCATTTATGTGCAGAGCTATATCTACCTGTTGGTGACATGGTGAGACCCAGAGCATATGTGGTCATTTTGCAGAGAAAACCGCAACAGAACCCCAGCTACTTAATGTACCTTCATGTCTCCCAATAAGATGGTCTTTGTGAGCGAAGTTATGTTTGCAAGAATATAGTTTATAAAATGTTGCATAATCTAATAAGTAACAATTTTGGATAATTACAGTGATGCAATTGTATCAACATTCTACCCCCCTATTCACATTACAAACAAAAAAAAAGAGGCAGGTTTATATGCAAAACATCTGTGGGTGTGTCCCAGCTGGAGTTTTAGACTGTTTACGTGATTTGACGAAGTTCAGTGCGCATGTTATATCTTTGGATGACAACTATATGCTACGATTTTTCATATCCTACAATCGGCAATGGAACATGGCGGACGCGCAAAGTTGAGGGCTGGGAGCGATACTAGTGTTTCGTACTTTTAAGTTTTGAAATAACGTAAGATGAAAGATGTTTAGAACATACGCAGCTATGGGTAAGGTAAAGCTTTTTTGGAATGTTAAATAACAACATGGGCGTGAGGAACAATTTGCATTGGCTTTTGCTTTGGTGGCAGTAAATAGCAAATCGTTTTAGGGATGTTCAATGAGGCACGAGGTTGGATAAAATAAGCCCACATATTCTTTATAAAACACAGTTTATATGGCAACAATTGAAACACGGTCACTATGTCAACTATTCTCCTTATATCCTTCAAAATTTCGGTATACGAAGCCTGTCATGATTACGTTCTTTACAAAAGTAGGAAAAAATAAGTAATTGTAAATCCGTTACATTAAAATTTTAATAAAAAGGAAGCAAGCTTTATGAGTTTTGCCCGGAATTCCTTACCAAAAATTCTAGTAGGTAAAACATACCTCTTCTCCTGCTGTAAAATTATGCAACACATAGGGCAGAATTAATAAGTCTGTGGGTCTCAGGACCTGCTGATTTAATGAGTGAATCGATTAATTGTGGCAGGATGTAAAAATTATCTGACAACTGACATATTTTCACATTCTGAACCTCTAAGGTACTACCAAATTCCGACTATAGCCCAGCTGTGTGCATATTTCTTTCTGGTTATCAACAGTAACTCACTAAATACTATAATTCACAAAACTGTCTAGTCTGTTTTGTTACAGTCTCGATGATTCTTTGTAAACAAAGTTCTGAAAAAATATTTTTGGATCCACGACAAAAAAAAAGCGACAAGAGAATGGAACGTACAAATTTTAGTCGCAAAACATGAAGATAACTTACGAGAATTTGCTATGCATAAATTGGCGTATAATATTAAAATTGTTCTTAAAGGGACATATTTTGAGGGTTTGGACTGGATACTACCTGTTCATGGTATAATGAAGTGGTGGGACGCACTTACAACAGCATTTCATTGATACCCATTCAAGCTGCAAAAAAATTCAGTCCATATTCAAATATGTGCTTTCTGACATCCATTTTAACCTTTTGGCGCCGGAATTATTTTTTTAATTTCAGCACATCCTGTATATAAAATGTGAAAAATACAGGAACCAAATATGTTAGAATTATGAAACAAACTGCATTTTGAAGAGAAAAAAACGGAGAGTATGTAATATGTTTAAAATATTCAGTGCCTATATTTGTTGAATAAATATATAAAATGCAACTTTAGAGGTTAGCGGTGCGGTACGACCACTATAGTTGACATTAGGCTTCAAAAGGTTAATATCACTTTCCCATTTACACAGAGATCTGTAACAAAAGTAAGCACTGATCTTAATAGCAGGCTGCAGTATGTAATGTCTGCCAGGCCTGTTGTCATTGCCGTTTAACTAGTGCAGAATATTCAGCTGTAACAACAAAGTTTCACCACGATGGCATTCAGACATAACGGGGAGGGAGAGCGTAACTCCGTGAATTCCTAACCTGGGCTGTAGGTGTAGGTAAATAATGAGATTCATGTCCCTGACGCATTATCACCAGGGGAAGAGCATCCGGTTCCTGCTGAGAAGCTGGCCGCCTTAGTTAAAGAGCCAGGCCGGGCGCTGTGGAGCCAAGATCCGCTCCTGCCGGAAACTGAACGCAGATTACCCGGTCTAAGTACACATAGCCTAGTCACTGTACTAACTGACCGAACCAACAGCACAGTGCGTGTACATTACAAATATCAGCTGGTTACAGGTGTAAGGAAACAATTTTGCGGGCAGTACTGATTTTGTTGGCGTTAATTCTGATGTTATTCGTGGTGTTTTGAAGGGTTATAGAAGGGTGCAGGACACTAAACAGTCCTTGTTAATGTGAAACTATACGGGTGACTGGGGGGGGGGGTCTTTCACTTCCATCTAATGTCGACGTTTAGAATATCTTCGTTACATGAATTTTGACTTTGTTACTTTAAATCCGAAATGTGAAGCCAGTTTCAGTCCACTAACCACTGCGTCGTGACTAAGCAGAATGACACCTAGGCAACACATTCTCTGAGAATCATCTTCAGTCATTCACATGAACAGTTGCCCTTTGCTGGTTTCCTAACCGGAAGTGTTGTCAGGCAGATGGTCCGCCGTCACTGACATGTCAGTCGTCGCTGTGATATTCCTCTCCTGTCTCCGGTCTGCTGATGCGCAGGCGTAATTGTTTTTAACTTGTGACACAGGGTAAATATGGTTTCATCTTCGTACTGACAGCCACTTCCTAGTTCCACAGAGACAATATGTCACGGTAACTACAGGAAAAAACGCAGCATTGTACTGGAAAAATATGTCTACCGTTTGGACTCTGAAGCACACGACGATTAGTACACGTATTTCAGCATCATGGCCGCACTATGGCCTTCGGGCTGACTCAGCTTGTAGCAGAAATGAACACCAGGGATACCTCATGGGGGGTAAAGGCGGTCAGGGCGTAGGGCTGACCTTACCCGTTCAATGTGCCGATTGACCAGAATGTCAGAGAGCCTCAACCTCCTGGAGCCTTAAGGGCCTGTCCATGCCTGGGCTAGTTTTAACTTTTACTTTTCCATGAACATAATTACATCCTGTTTTTTCGCCCACAGAGTGCATTGTGTGTTTCGTACAATTCTCGCAACAGAGATTGTTGACCTAAACAGTGTTAACTAACAGTGCAGTGGATTTTGCGTGAGGCAGGAACTGAATAAACCTCATGTCCTGAAGTGGTAGTGAATATTGAATGACTGTACGACTAACACTGGGCGGTGAGCTGCAAGAGAATGACGTCACAGTCACAAGACAGGTCAATGTTGTATGATGTCACGAAGAGAAGTTATTATGCACTTTCGGTGACATCACACACACACACACACACACACACACACTGTTGACACTGACGTACACTGGCAGCATCTTTCCACGAAACAGTTTAAATGTGACTGTGTAGCTTCCAACCATACAGTTAGGGCGCAGGCCTACACAGGACGACGCAGGCCCGCACGTCAATTATTTCTGTAACTTTTAACAACACAAAAATTCCATTTGTTAGTTTTTTTCGTAACTCCGTAACGCTACATTTTCCAGTCACAAAGCCAATACCGCAAAGTTTTCCTTCGCAAGCTTAGGGTCGCTCAAATACTCAAGAAATTTCGTGCCCTTGAGAAAACCCAAATATTAATTCCTATTTTACACAACTCATATTCCGTGCTTTAATCAGACTAACACAGTTTCATTACCAACGAACGCACAATAGCAGTTTGATATAGTTTAATTACGGGGTATCCCCCAACAAGCTGCGGCCAGTTATGTGACCATCTTTAGGGAGGTTTAACCAGGAATACAATTACAGTTACAAAAGGGTCAGAACCGTACTGGCACTTTTGTTGGTACTGATATTGTATTGATTTCTATGTTTACAAAATCCCGGGACTGGTTCCTATCCCGAGCCATATAAGCCCTTCAAGCCGACCCAAGCCACTTCTTTAAGTCCCTTTTAATATTATCATTACGTCTAAGCACACATCTTCATAAAGTTTTATAAGTGACATTTTCTACCATTTTGTCATTTCTCCCATACGTGCTACGTTGTCCGTCCTTTGAGCTTCCATTATTTGATCACCATAAGTTTACGAACGTTTTAAATTATGAAGCTGCAAATTTAAAACGCTTCCCATCCTCTTGTCACTACCTCTCTGTTAAGTTCAACTGACCTCAACAGCCTCTTCTCAAATATCCTAATATCCTCAACCTGTGTTTCATCTTGCAAACCCATGTTCATATCCAAAGAACAAAAGGTAAAGTTATCGTTGCGTGTATTTCAATGCTCACGTTTTACACAGTTGATAGGGAGAAGGTAAAGGTAAAGCAGTCCTGTTACAGGCCTGGAGTGGCCCAGAGGGTTCCAGGAAGTTAGGGTTCCCAGATTTCGTGACAACGGCACAGGATGGTGGTAAGGTTGTCAGCCTTACGTACCGGCCGCCTTTACCCCCAGGAAATACTCCTGGTACTCATTTCTGTTAGAGGCTGAGTCGACCCC
>Ga0123354_10008346_pt1 | contig 15735 bp, 12 predicted proteins | sample TergutLab28metaG_2_FD_97872 | JGI IMG/M metagenome (GOLD analysis project Ga0123354, IMG submission 97872) | Labiotermes labralis P4 segment gut microbial communities from Petit-Saut dam, French Guiana - Lab288 P4 | ecosystem: Host-associated > Arthropoda: Insects > Digestive system > Gut ...
GATGCTGTGTCTGGACCAAGCAACTGTATGCAAACCACTTGTTCCTAGAGAACTCCAGTTCTATGAAACCGTGCCTGATTCTGTGCGCAAATTTACCCCAAAATTTTATGGTGTTGTTAAAGTTCGTGTAGTACAAGAAGAAGGAGGATATGTTACTCTCATTGCTACACCTCCAGCATGCTACAAACCAATACAATCAAATGACAAAAGGTGCGATGTGTACTGTAGGTTTGTTAGCCATTATCAAATTAATAATATTTCATTCAGTAACTCAGTTACGGCTGTGGGCACTTACCGAGAATGTCTCCTCACAGGAACACTTGAAGTGGAACTTGCATGCAGAACGTACTGTTACCCCGTCTGTGGACATGAAACTTTTAATAGTGTGAAATCTGTAAGGCAGCATTCCTGGTAAGTGTTTGCAGATATTTTATGTTACTTGAGTGGTCATTTAAAGAAAGACTGTAGTCACAGACTCGTTTTAATCCACAGCAGTAGAATTCGTATGCGTCGCTCTGGTAGTATTGAAGTCGACAGCAGTGTAAAAGCATTGTTTCATGAGGACCAACCTGAAGCAAGGACTTCTGAAAATATGGGAATCAAGAAGGAGACAGCCCTCAACCCATGGGTTCTTAAGTGCCATCGAACACAACTGCAGGAACTCATGGCTCATATGTATGCTGACAGTTCTGAACCAAGTATCCTTTTATTAAATTCTAGAAATAAACAGGTGTCTGTAAACATCTTTGAAACATAATACTTAAAATGCTTTTAGTTACTACTTGCAGCCTGTGTTATTATAGTTAACATAACATATGAGGAGCATACAAATATTATTTTATTTTTTATCATCTAAATGTGTGGCAATAGTTTTGGCACCTCCGTTTCTCCTATTAATTTCATACGTATTTTCCTGCATTGTACCAGATTCACAGACTCTGCTTTTATAAATTATCCACAATACAGGATGGGCATGCTGCATGTGCCACTTGTTGCATACAAATTTCTTGCCCAATGAAATGAAATTGCTGGGAGCCAGGTAATTGCTTTGCAGAAGATGTTGAAACACTTTTTAGCCCATTTTTCACAACTTGGTTAAAAGATTCAAGTCTTCATACAGTAGATGTCTGCATAGTACAGCACCTCATTTACAGTCTAATAAAGAATGGAATTCTGGTTTTTCTGTAATGTGCAGAACATTAAATTACTGGGGATGGTGAAAAGAGTATTTTAGTGCTGCAGACATCTGTGGATGAAGTTTGCCCACTCCATTATTTTGAATAAGAATAAAATAATTGAGTACTGAAATTCATGGTTCTGTCACTTGATGTCAGATCCATGCAGAAGTGTAATGTGACAGAACTTGTTTCATCCCAAAAACAGGCGGTACAAAGAAAGAATCGGTATTGGAAAGTATGATACTTCTTGCACAACCAAGGCAGTGGGTTAAAAATGTAAAGAATAATGAATGAGGTTGGATATTAATGTATGGACATTAGTTTACAACAAAATCACCAAATGCAGCAATAGTGGGTGATAATATATTAACTCTTAAAAAAAGGGCATAATTTATAGTCTGTTCCAACTGGGATGTAGCAGTTCTACTTCGGTTTCAATTTCCTTTTAGAACTGAAGATTTGTGAAAGATTGTTTAAATGTTAGCTGCTTGGGGATGAGTTGGTGGTAGAAGGGACTCATAAGGGAGAATATTTCATGATACAAAGGCATTTTGCATGATGGTTTAAGTATGGGTGATCACTAATTGATGAAGTTTGGCAATTCCTGACCAAGGTGCCCCATCATTGGTAAGACCACATGCCATGCATCAATAAATCAGTAGAGTTTGTAATTTGAACTCAGCCCCTTTAAAGAAATGATGTGCTTCTTTAATTTGCATATCAATAAAATTCACATATTTAGAATAATAGTCTGACAACTCAAAACAAAACATTGTACTTTACTATTTGGAGATGAAGTTGCTTTTAACACAGTGCAAAAATGTGATGTGTATTGCCGCCCTTCCTCTGGTCAGTGTCAGCTCACATTTTTGTTTGCAGAACAGAAGTTTAAACGGCTGTCTGTAAGTGAGAGATAAAAAGGTAAAGGGTAAAGTTAACCCTATACACACCATGAAGGCATGTAAGGGAGAGCTGCACTTATTCTTAACCTTGGCACTGGTTTGAAGTGAGTGGTTAGGTTCACACTTCGGCCATTTTACCCTGGCAAAAGAGCCTTTGATATCCATGGAATAGGAGACTAAGTGGGCCCTGAAGCAAGTCTGAACATTTTGTTCATACAGGTATTCAAATCCCAGAACATCCAACATGTAGCCTAATCATTTAGGTGTGAGCTAGCATAACAGACAATGTTACCAAGAGGAGATAGTGCAGCCGGAGAAAATCTAACATTTGCACAGTACAGTGTCAAAATTTTAAAATACATTTTTAATATATTGTATTTCTTTATGTTGATAAGAGACCTATTGTCTTGTTTTAATGAGGGATTTTGAGAAGAAAGTGCTGAGGCTAATGTTTGGACTGGTTGAATGTAGACTATGTCATTCTGATGTTCATTTTGTTAAGAATGGGACTGTTGAGGCAATGAGCATGCATAATGGGAACAGGTTTTGAAAATTAATGTAAAAAGAACCTGAGAGAATTTGTTTTCAAACACAAAGAAAAGGGACAATTTGGAGGATAAGAGGTTAGGTGAAAGGTAATATGAAAATGAATTTCATGGAAATATATTGTAAATGTGTGAACTGATTTTGAACCTCAGGTTTCCGTAACAGTGGGTAATTTTTGTGTCAGCTGAATTACTCTAAACTGCATAAGGAAAATCCCATACCATGGAGTTAAGTGTGAGTGTAGTAAGTTGTCAAAACTAATCTTCCATTTAGCAGGAGGCCTTGTAACTAATTTACATATATAATTGTATACCTGTTGATGTCACTGTATCCTATCCATGCCAATAACACCCCTGAGTGAGAAATGGTTGTATTCATCTTTCCAGCAAAATGTGAATTTTTTAGTTGTATGTTAGTGCTAATTCATTGTATTCTAAAACATGCTGACATTATGATTAGCAAGACACAAGAACCATTTGAGAATTAAGCTACACAGTAGTGCCTTGCTTGCTGTGTAATGAGTTACAGAACATAAAATCCAAAAAGATGTCTGTAATGTACAAGCATCGTACTGTGAATTGCATACAGGGGTTATGCAAGTAGGGTTCTGGGTGTGTTGTATGCTCTCTTCTGGGTAATTCCCTGGCGTCTGAATTTTATATGCCAGCGTTTCAGAACACTCTGTCTGTTCCATCTTCATAGGCGGGTAGGTATGAAGAATGACTAGGTTTTGAGAATGTTGGGGTATTTGTACAAGAAAAGGTTTGGCTCAAAAATAGCCTGAGTTAATAGGAAGGAGGGCGACAGGGTAGGGGTGGGTCCGAGTATAGAAACAGGCTGTGGAGGGTGACGACCCAACTGGAGGCCACAGGTGCATATGTGCATAGGGCGCGTGTCGGGGTGAGCCATGGGACGGTAGAGGTCAAACTATTGTGTTTTAGGTGGCTGTCTCCTTCTGGGTGTGGCTTGGAGGTGGGTGGTCAGATTTGTGTGCCTACCAGCTTTACCCTTGGGAGATGGAACCCCAGTATTTATTCAGAAGGACATACAGTGAACCCCATGGCTGGTCTCAGCTTAGTGGTAGCAAAGATTCCCACCTTGTAGAAATGAAAACTAACCACTAAAGACTACAGTTGCTTTATGTTCAGGGTTGCTGGACTTCTGTCACAGTAGGGGCATTTTCTTTCAATGGACAGAATTAAGAATTAGTTCCAGATTTAAGTAATGATTTACATCTTTTTTTTTTTATAACATTTCATTTATTATTTGTATGTGCTGTATGCATTTGGTGTCTGTAATATGTAAATAATGAGGAAGTAATTTCTCTGTGGTTCAATATAATTAATCCCTTCTTTACATGAAACTTACGTAAAACTTTATCATATTCTTAAAAAAAAACTCATTTTATAAGAATGTATTATATATAAATTTGATCTGTGACAGTCATTTCAAACACTCTTCAGTATGGATTTGGGTCTGCTGTGATGTGACGCTCTGTCATCAGGTGTGTGGTCTCTGACATTTCAAAGGAAATAGTGCCTTCACTGTGGGAGCCACTCACCTGATGATACAGCATCGTATCCCAGAAAGCCTGAGACCTCAACTACATGGTTATAAGATCATCATATCTCACTTTTTATGTATTTCATATTTAACAGAGTAAAGAAAAAGAATATTTAGTCCAACATCTGCATTATTCATTACTTTTGTTAATATTAGAGTGAATTTGAAGTAAATGATCATCAATAGACAAATATAGTTAGGTACAGTGAATGAGAATAACACTTTCTATTGGGCCAAACACATTAGGTGTCTTGCCACCCTTTCATGTGAGAATTAGAACAGATCCAGTTAGTGAAGCATTGTGTTCATTTTTTAAAAAATGAGATGATGGGAAAGGACCAGAAACTGTAAGTGTCAGTATAATTATATACTCTCAATTTGAGACTTGTGACAGGGCTTATGACCTGGAGGCTGAGAACTATTATTACAGAGATTTACTGGCTAATAATTTTTTCATTTATAACTTTAATCATTCTGTGAAAGTTGGAATGAATACCTTAACTTTGGGTACAGATTTTATTCTGCTAGAAAATCTCACATCGAAATTTACATTCCCATGCATACTGGATCTGAAAATGGGAACTCGCCAATATGGTGATGCGGCAAGTCTGCCCAAGAAGCAGAGCAAGATGTTTAAAGTTGTGAGCACCACATCTGGAAAGCTGGGTGTCCGCATTGGAGGAATGCAGGTTTCAGTTTTCTCTTCAATTTTTTTTTTGGGGGTGGGTGGGGGGGATGTGAATGAATGTTATTGAAAACTGACCTTACAAGCTACTGTTACAATAACTTATAATAGACTGGTGTTTGTGGTTTAGTATATACAGTTTTATAACTGGCGAAAATAAGTTACTGTTTTATTAGTGTTACTATTGCTATTACTATTGTCAGACAGATGCTGAAAGTTAATACTTTTGTCACCAATAACTTTAATCTTGTAACTATCAGAATGTTTATTAGTTTTCAGTTTATGTAGCTTATTTAACAATGTTGCAGCTTTGGAGAACTTAAATATAAATAGGGCCTGGGAAAACATTAAAGAGTATATCCAAATCTCAGCTAAAGAGGGTCTCGGTCTGTATGAATGGAAGCAGCATTAACCATGGTTTGAAGAAGATTGTTCACGATTTTTAAGTCAAAGAAGCAGGCTAACATGGAATGGTTTCAGGATCCAATTCAAAGCAATGTAGATAATCTAAGAAATGCAAGACGTGAAGCTAGTAAACATTTCAGGTACATGAAGAAGGAATATTTTAAAGCTAAAATTGATGGACTTGAAACTAACAGTAGGATAAAAAATATCAGAGACTTGTACAGGGGCATCAGTGATTTTAAGAAGGGTTACCAGCCTAGAACTAATATAGTATGGAATGAGAAGGGTGATCTGGTTGCAGACCCCCCACGGTGTTTTGGCTAGGTGGAGGAATAATTTCTCTCAGCTTTTGCATGTACAATGGGAATAATGATGTTAGGCAGACTGAAGTACATACAACAGAGTCACTAGTGCCTAAGACCAGTGCCTTTGAGCTAAAAAGACACAAACCACCAGGTTTTTATCAAATTCCAGTAGAATTTTAAAGTGTGGTATCCTCATTGTATTTGTAAAGAATACAATCCATCAACGCTCAACTCACCTTAAAGTTGTGCATTGACAGATTATAGTCTTTTATTATCCAGCAGAACTGATTAAAGCAGGAAGTAGGACAATTCGTTCTGCAATCCATAAACTTCATTATTCCTTTTGCAATAAGGAGGAATTGCCTGAGCAATGGAAGGAGTTGATCATTGTTGCTATTTATAAGAAGGGCGATAAAACAGGTTGTAATAATTACAGATGCATTCCAATTTTGTTAACTACATACAAAATATTATCCAACATCTTGCTGTCAAGGTTAAATCCATATGCAGAGGAAATTATTGGAGATTGTCAGTGTGGATTTCAATATCACAGGTCAGGTACTGCTCATATATTATACATTTGTCACATACTTGAGAAAAAATGGAGTAAAATGATGCAGTGCATCAGGTATTTATGGACTTCAAGAAATAAAACTATAATATTGCCTGTTGTTTTGTATGGGTGTGAAACTTGGTCATGCCCATTCAGGGAGGAATGTAGGCTGAGGGTGTTTGAGAATAGGGTGCTGAGGAAGATAGGTGGGCCTGAGATTGACGAGGTAGCACAGGAGTACAGAAAACTACATAATTACAAGCTTAATGATCTGTACTCCTCACCAAATATTATTTGGGTGATCAACTCGAGAAGAATGAGATGGGCGGGCATGTAGCACGTATGGGGGCGAGGAGAGATGCATACAAGGTTTTGGTGGTGAAACCTGACAGAAAGAGACCACTTGGAAGACCCAGGCATAGGCGGAAGGGGGTTTTAAAACGAGTCTTCAAACAGTGGTATGGGAGGCATGGACGGGGTCGGTCTGGCTCAGAATTGGGACAGGTGGTGTGCTTTTGTGAATGTGGTAATGAACCTTTGGTTACCCTAAAATACAGGGAATTTTTGGACTAACTGAGGACCTGTTAGTTTCTGAAGAAGGACTCTGCTGCATGGAGTTTATTTTCTCAACTGTATAGGTTATATAGTGTCAAGTGAATGTGGAAGAAGGTGGCTGCATCCTGTTTTCAAGTACAGTCTGTGGAATGATTGAGGGAAAAGACAAAAATCAGTGAGGACAGCCAGGCTGGAGTTGTGACTTCAGGCTTCTGCTGCAGTGTAAATGAGGTCTTAACTGTTCACTTTTTTGGGATGTTATACTGCATTAAGTGGTAGTTAAAAGAAACTTTTCTTGGTGTGCTTGACTCTTGAAGGTGGAACTGATAGGCTGTCCCACAACATTGACAACAGTGCTACGTAACATTTCTGAAGAGCAAAGACTTCGCCATATATCAAAATCAGTACTCCCAAGTATTTCTGAACTTACCTGAGATGCTAATGATTATATTAAATAGGCCATATATCAAGTATCATAATGCAGCCTGAAGAATAAGAACCAACTAGATGCTACTTATTGTTTTATTATACTTATGATAGGCTCAACATATTTCGGGCACTGCTATGCCTATCATCAGGAGTTCGCGACTCTAGTGCTGATTACCACATGGGCCATCCAGTTCTTGGGTTTCTGTTGGTTGGAAGTTAGGTGCAGGCAGGCTGGATAAGTGTCCGGGCTGCAGCTGCAGGCCGGACACTTATCCAGCCTGCCTGCACCTAACTTCCAACCAACAGCAACCCAAGAACAGGATGGCCAATGTGGTAATCAGCACTAGAGTTGTAAGCTCCTGATGATAGGCATAGCAGTGCCCGAAATATGTTGAGCCTATCATAAGTATAATAAAACAATAAGTAGCATCTAGTTGGTTCTTATTCTTCAGTTTTCACAACAATGCACGGTCCAATACACATCTAATCATAATGCGGCCATTAGCAGTCATACCTTGCATTCAAGAGGTCCCAGGTTGAAATCTCTGCTTAGAGGTCAGCTATTTTCTTCACCAAGGCTTTCAGTGATTTTTCTCATACCCTCCAGTAAAATCTAGCCCACTTTGTAATTGACAATCATACTTCTGTTTGATACTACAGTAACATAACCTGGCAGTATGTTGAAGAGTGCAATCTCCTGGGATGTGACACTGTCACTGGCCAAGTAGTTGCCAGTGTTTTTGCGTGATCACATTGCCATCAAATGTTGCTCAACAACACAGCATCATGTCTCAGATGACTTGAATCCACAGCAACACCACTGTAAGAACCCTAAATCTCACATGGTAGTATGTTGTTGAATCAATAACAATCATCAAAGAAGCCAAGATAATTGTGTCCTTGTTCTAACAGGTGTATCAAGTTACCTCAAAGCACTTCCTGTGTCGCAATAAATTCTATGGACGCAGCCTGACAGTGGGAGGTTTCCAGCAGGCTTTGCGTCAGTTCCTGCACAATGGGGTCCAACTCAGGTCAGATGTCCTGCCACCACTCATACAGCGTCTTGAGGAGCTTGTGTATGTTCTGGGACGACAGGATACTGTGCGTTTCTACACTACTTCACTCCTGCTTCTGTATGAGGGGGATGACTGTCACTCTGGCACATCAAGTAAGTGATGTCACACAGGTCGTGTCTGATGAAGTGTGAGACATTGCTCATTAAAACGCCATGAGCATGTGTTCTTTGGTGTCTTATAATACCTCGTAGTCTCTAGAATGTCAGTGGTAGTATTGATCTGGAAGTAAAATATATCCAATAAATATCTCATATACTGTAACTGGAATATAATGAACAAAGTAATGTGTAAGTATTCATAAATGCTCTGAAAAAGTGACAATTTGAATTTAATTTATTACATTCTGTGAATCCAAAATAAGTTAATACCTTGAATATGGAACAAGTCAGGAAAATGTAACATACATACAGTCGTAGCTGGGCCAATGCAACTGATTTATCATTCTCTATTGACATAAATTTTTCTACAGAGTAGAAGGAGTGAGTGTATAAAGAAATCTTTGGGCTGATTTAAATTGTTTAGGGTTTGAGTACTTGTATGTACGTGTACACACACACACACACACACACACACACACACACACACACACACGTGCACTTACACTTGCATGTACATTATTATACATATCACAGCTACATAAACTGGAGCTGGTAAACAGTCCTGAGTGTGATAGGCGCAAACAGGCATATGAAATGGCCTCACATGTTCTTTGTGACTGTAAGGCTTTGAATTTTATGCAACCAGGAGACTTAGAGGAAATCTGTGTTATCAGATACTGCACTTTGTTCAAAAGGATCAGGTATGATCAAGGTGCGTAGGTCATTATTGTGCCCGCCCTTCTTGTTTTCTTATATTCTGTTCTTTTTTGTTCTATTCTATTCCATTCCATTCCATTCTATTCTATTCTATACATGTCATCAGTCAAGTGACAACAGGATGTGGAACAAGTCATTTAAAGTACAAAATATACAGCACGAGTAAAACACAAGAATATTTTCTGGGATGTTATGCCATGTTCAGTGATTAGTAGTTACTGACTTTTGATGGTTTGTAATCCCTTCATCTTCAGGTTAAAGCAGGCCAGTCATTTTGGACTGCTTGACCCTGAAGATGAAGGCTATATATTCCATTGAAACATTGTTAACTACTTGCCAAGTGACATGGTACGACATTCCACAAAACTTGATCTAATTGTATACACATACATCTGTACCTGCACTAACATTTTGATCTTTCTCAGGTACAAATTTTGACTTTGACAAGGTACAAGCAAAAAGTTTAGAGAAAGGCACCCAAATATCTCTGGTCCATGACCATGACACAGACTGTGCGAGAAATGACTTCTCGGGAGGACGGCTGAGCAGGCGAAGTTCAAGTGCGGAAACTCTGTCAGTGTTGCTTGATCAGTCACTGGATGATGTCTTAGCAACTTCAGAGGACCCAAACAAGTCATCTGTCGGATCACACCATCGCCGTACTAGTAGCACTGCCACATATGAAGACATCAAAGTGAAATCATCACCTTCGTTTGAAGCCACCATACCTTCTCCTCTATTACCAATGACAGAGCCACTTGTCGATGTTCGGATAATTGACTTTGCCCACTCAACTCACAAGGGTTTGGATGATCCTGTGATCTATTCAGGCCCCGATCATGGATTCCTCTTTGGACTGGAAAATATGATCGCAATTTTAAAAGGAATTGAGAGAGACCATGGCTGAGATATTCTAGGATACCGCTGTTGTATATTTATGAGCTTCAGTCAGGCTCCTCTCTTCCATAAGAAGAGACCATAGCATTGTTAATTTTTGTATGCAAGCAGTGAAATATTATGCCAGGCCACTCTGATGATATTAAAAAGACACAAAACTGTACCTATAAATGCTCCCTGATGTTATGCAGCTTTAAGCAATAAGTGTGGAGAAGTATGTACTATATCATGTATGGCAGTTTATAGAATTTGCTGCAGTTCTACTGGAAGTTACCGTAATGTGTAAAGACTAATACTTGCCAGCTATGCAGTGTTTAGACTATTTCACTGTCAGCAATAAATCAGGATGCTTATAAATATACCTGTTCTTCCTGTAATGTCTCGTATGATAATAACTATGGATGCAGTCTCTTGTGTGCAGTTTTTCTACATCCATCTATTATTTTGGCTTTGAAAACTAGATTAATTTTGTTCTAGACACAAGTAAATTGGTTCAATGCGTATCAGAATATTTCCTTTGGTCATTGTCTGTTGTTTGGAAGAACATAACATAGATTTTTTTTTTTTTGTAGGTAGATTCTGTCTGTCTACCTATATGGAATTTTTAGGCATGTTTGAAAAAGTGCAAAAAGTGACTGTTAGCTTCATCATGTCTGTACATCCATCCACATGGAACAACCTGGTTCCCACTGGACAGATTTTTGTGAAATTTAATATTGATGTATTTTTCTAAAATCTGTTGAGAATATTCAAGTTTAATTAAAATCTGACAAAAATATTGGGTACTTTACATGAAGAACAATATGCCTTTTTGATCATGTCTCACTGAATTCTTCTTAGAATGAGAAATATTTCAAACAATTGTTGTATAGAAAATCAAAACACACATTTTATGTCCAATGACTTTTTTCTAAAATCAAGCTGTTTGTGAGATAATGTGGAAAAATATTGCACAGCCAGACAGGCCACAGATGACAATATGGCGCATGTGCATTGCATGCTGGATGACTATGGTTACAAACGCAATTCAATATATGTAATACTTATTGGTTTTCCACTGCAACAATGGTTGCATGAATGCATGTCAATGTTATGTCATACGTACATTACCTGTCTCGTTGAAGCTGTACTCAGATTTGGGCAAGAAGGGACACAGATTAACCCTCCACCAGTTTGCCTAGCAGCTACTTCTCTTCTGCATGCCTTCCACTACTCACACCATTTGCCATTTTCATTTTCTGTCTCTTCGTTTGTTAATGATGTTGATGGAGAGGAGGTGTTCCATGAAGGTAGCGTGGGAGATCTGGTGGCCAACTTAAACTCCCACAAGTAGACTTAATTTATTCTAGACCCAAGATTAGTAAATTTAACCGAAGGTCGTTAGCACAGTTATATACATACACAAGGAGATGTCCAGTGTGAAAATTAAATTTTACCCACTTCATCTTTACACATCTTCACTGTTCTTTCACATTCATTTTGAAATACATGATATACTGGGATGTACCAATGCTTTGATTTCATGACTTATGGTACCAGTAAATAGTGTACAATGATGATGATTCACCACCACCACAAACACCAAGACAGTCACCACCAAAAACATCACAATGATGACCACAGCTTCTACAATATTGTTTTTATCACTAACAGCTACTCCATCATTAATTTAAAGTATACTTCTCCTTTCAATAATTAAATTGCGCTGTCTACTTCCAGCTAAAGTTCAGGGACCAAATATGATAGGATAATGTTCAGTACGATTACATAAAATTACCAGTAAGGAAGCTGGATGTTCTGACAGGGTCTACCAAGCGAATGCAGCAACACTGTACTTATGTAATGCATAGTTGCTACCTGTCACCTTATCATATCTCATTTGATACAAATATCCCCATAAGCTGATACATTACAATAATACAGATGACTGAAAAATTAATAAAATTTAGGACATAGAGAGTTAAGTGCCATATTTTTAATACATTATACATTACAGAAGACATTTAGTCTTATTCAGTCTAGGTTGCCATGAAGGTAGAACCAACATCCAGAGTTTCATATCAGTGGACAGTGTCATCTTACAGCTAAAATGCATCATATTAATGAGTTTTAATTATAATGTTTAATGTTGATAATGGCCACAGCCGAAGCGATTTTACTTACAGCTTTGGGCATATTCAAGTCAATTTATTTTAGAAACATCACACAAGAAAACACTTTGTACAGATTCTATTGCTGATATTTGTTTCAAAGAATTAAGTTAGTCAAATTCAGAACAATCTCTGTCATTAAACTCCATTGTGTTAACATTACTGGACTAATGATTATTTCTTTTGTTCCTTCTTTCAGGTCTCTGTCTCTTCCTTTGTTTCTTTGTCTTTTTCTTTTATTCATGCTCTTCTCCTCTGCTGTGTCCATTCTGCATAATATTTTAATAGGTGCATAGACATTTAAACTCATGGTTCCGTTCATCACAATTCATTGTTAATAAAAAACCAACCAGATGCAACAGTATGCAGATATTTATTCACTGCAAAGTCACTCTGCATGTTTCGGGTGTCACAGCACCCATCATCAGGAGTACTAAAAACTGTAACCAGTACAGGTCATAATACTGGTACAGCTAAAGTAGCTATACCACTATTATGACCTGTACCGGAGGTTGCGGTTACAGTTTTTAGCACTCCTGATGATGGGTGCTGTGACACCCAAAACATGTAGAGTGACTTTGCAGTGAATAAATATCTGCATACTGTTGCATCTGGCTGGTTTTTCATTAACATTGCATAGACATATTCATTTTACTGCACTGTACTGAATTGTTTGTAATGAACAGTCACATATATTGAGCAGTACAGTAGTGTATTCCAGAAAGGAACCAATTTAAAGAAACTGCTGTTACTGAATGCATGTAAAGTATGCCTCCTTTGAGTACAGGCTGAAGGGTTGTGATTCCAATAAAGAAAATATTAAGACTAGAGTTTGATGATGCAAACTAGTAGACTTATAGTTACATTTAGAAATGATAGTCATGACATAACATGTACTTCCAATGAGAAGTTACTTCCATGAGCAGTAGAATTTTATCTCAGCACAGCATATTGCAGTGATCTGAGTGTACTGTATGAGTTTGTAATTTGACACATGAAACACAGCACTAATTCCACATGTTTTAAGTTGAAATTGTTCTGCCTAACTTTAAAAAATAACACACAGCAGTTATACAGTGATATATGTTATGCTTTTCACATAATGCTCTATAACTCTCTTCAAAACAGCTGATCCTTGTGTCATGGCAGCTGGTCTGCTCACCACTTTTGGAGTGTAGTGGTGAGAATGATCAGACGTACATCGCAGTACTATACTAGCCGAATTGGCAGTTTATGCTTTTTGAGTAATAATTAGTCTGTAAATGATACGTGATAACATTATAATTTCTGTTCATTAATATGTTGCAGCTCTCAGTTTTTCTTCCTCATACTTTCTAAAAATAAGAGTTTCCATTATATTCAAGGCATCTTATAATCTGGCCACTGTGGTAATTAAATGTATGACTGATGGGGCAGTGCATTAACAAAATGTAAGTAATAGATATTCATCAAATTACACTTCTGAAGTACCATAGAAATATTACAGGCTTGAGGTAGTAAGACACTAACACAAATTTTGACTCAGTCAAATAATAAGGTGCTTTGAATGTTGATCAGTTGGCTCACATAGAGGGCTGCGCCATACCCTCATTGGTCATATGACATTACTTATTTTAGCATCAATGAAACATCAACTTTGACGTTCAGGTGACCGTGCATCGTGATATATTGTTATAATAAAACCAACTAGATGCACTAATTTCTCAAATTTATTTTTGGAATATGACTCAACATGTTTCGGACAGTAACTCTGTCCATCATCAGCAGTCTAGCACTGTACACACAGCAATACATACAGGTTATGCTGACTGCTTGCTAGCAAACAGTCAGCATAACCTGTATGACATATACCTATTGCTGAGTATATAGTGCTACACTCCTGAAGATGGACAGAGATACTGTCTGAAACATGTAGAGTTCTATTCCAAAAATAAATTTGAGAAATTAGTGCATCTCGTTGGCTTTATTATAAGAAGAACATCAACTGTTTAGTCACAATAGTCTCCATTTTGAGTAACAAATGAAGCTGAAATCATTTCATTTTATGTTTCATTTGTGTAAGTGTTTTGAAAGTAGAAATTCCAGTATGTGAAATGGCTTAATTTACAAGTTGTATCTGAAAGAATATCTACCAGAAATCCAACCCATGTCATGTTCATCTTGGTACTTTTTGCAGCTTTCTTATGTTTTAAAGTTAAATCACAAATTGAAGTAACTTAAACACACTATTTCCAGTACATGTGTTTTCATGTCCCTTGTAGCTCCAATTCAAAATCTCTCTCTTACAGGACGGAGTAATTACTTGTGGCAATTTAATTATCCATATTCAGAGTTTTTAAAGTCTTTTGTTAACTTTACATACTATTTTATGTCTTTCAGTCCTTGCATGCCAAAGAAATTTTTCTCTCTCCCACCCTCCTCACTCCAGTTGGTACGACATAGACTTGCTACAACATTGAATGATTTAGTTCTATGTCAGTATTGCAGAGCAAGTGTGAAATTGTACTGTACAAAATATAGACATCGAAATGAAAGAGAAGATGGCACAGGAAATAATACAGACTAAGAAAAACAAGTTTTGGTCAGACCTCAAAGTATAATTTCCTACCGCACAGACCTGGTGTTGTTAATGTTATGTTAGGTAATGTAAGTTTATAATCACACAATTATATGCAATTTAGATTGGGTTAACCAGCTGGGTCTGTGCTTAGTCATATTATTGAATCCTACTTGAGATTGTTTTAGTGCTTGGAGTTGTAAATATGTTGCAGATTGTTATTATTATTGTTATTGTTATTGTTGTTGTTAATTGTAATAGTATTAGTAATAGTAGCTACATGTCATTTTTTGAAGAGAACTCTATTTTGAGTAGACATTCTGTTTACCATAAATTTGTCAAGACTGATGAAGAGAACACTATATACCAGTTGACGTGGTGTAACATGCCAGAGGGCTGGAACCTTCAGAATCTCATATTGTCAGATGTAACTCAACACTTATGTCCTGTCACCATCTTTGTAATTGTCAGCTTACAAATAACTTTCATGTGATTGTACTGATAGTCTTTTTTTTTACCAATTTGATGCACAAATTCTTTATTTCAATACATTTATTACATTCTTCTACATGTTTCGAGCACTATTGTGCTCATCTTCAGGAGGACAATTGTATTAACACACCATCTGGTATCGTCACTCTCTTTGGGTGACTTTGCATGACATCAGATGCCATTAATAACAGAGAATGGCAACATACATTTTGCAGCAGTTCTAACCAGCTCTAGTACCAGTATTTTGTAACAACATAGTAACTGTTTCATCTTGTGAAACATGAACAAAGGTGTAATTGTTTGGCATATTGATCTCAAAATCCTGTGAATTTTGAAAGAATATTGGACCACACCAAACATGCTTTTATATGTATAACTTAGAAACTGTCACTCTGGGGCAGTGTCAGGACTCTTGTCTGTTTCTTGTTCTTCCTCCCTCGCAGCTGTTATTAGTAATAATTTACATAATATTCAGTTTGTTCAGATATTGTAGGGAGAAGAACAAACGTAGAGCAGAACAAGGGGCAGCATTAGTGTGCTTGTGTGCTCTAGGTGTCATTGATATCCACACCTTAACACATAATGGAAATATACGTTAGGTAAGTACAGGAACATTTTATTGTCTGA
>Ga0123354_10008347_pt1 | contig 15735 bp, 7 predicted proteins | sample TergutLab28metaG_2_FD_97872 | JGI IMG/M metagenome (GOLD analysis project Ga0123354, IMG submission 97872) | Labiotermes labralis P4 segment gut microbial communities from Petit-Saut dam, French Guiana - Lab288 P4 | ecosystem: Host-associated > Arthropoda: Insects > Digestive system > Gut ...
ACAACGGTAATCATACCAAATAACAAATGGAACGAAATGAATTTCTCAGAAAGATAGGACAATAAAACTCCTTTGTTTAATTTGTATTGGCCCTGAAAAGGGCCGTTTGAGTTGGTCCTGAAAAGGACCGTTTGGCCTGTCCTGTAGGTGGACCTGAATTAATTTCTCAGGCTCCTCTTCTTTGGTGCCACCTTAACTTTAGATGAGCAATACTTCGCCTTGGCTGGAGATCTCCACCTTTGTTCTTTGGTGTTCAGGGCAGCCATAAAGGCCAATTCGCGCTACAACCCTTGGTGGGTTTTGGCCTGCTTTACGATTTCGTTCCACAATCTTCTATCTTTACACTTCTCTCTCCAATTTCTCACTTTCATCTTCTTTAAATCTTCTTCTACCTGTTCGAGCCATCTCAGCCTTGGTCTTCCTACTGGTCTTGATGAACATGGTTTCCATTCAGTTGATTTTTTGACAGTTCTTACTGTGTCCATTCTGATTAAGCGTAATCTTTGTGATTTTATAAATCTTACGATAGTTTCTTTCTTAATTAGAATTTCTAATTCTTCATCTGTTTTTTTTTCTCCATGTTCCATCATTATCTTGTGTTGGTCCATATATTTTTCTAAGTACCCTTCTCTCAAATAACAGTAGGCGATTTTGTTCTCTGACTGTCATAGCCCACGTTTCACAGCCGTATGTTGCAATAGGTCGTATGATAGATTTTTATATCTGCAGTTTACTGCAGCATTAAGATCTTTATTTTTCAGAAGTTTTTGTTTGCAAACAGACTTCTATTTCCCGCTCGTATTCCTAGTCTAATTTCTTCTTTTACTAAATTTTTGCTATTTATTTGTGATCCCAAATATATAAACTGGTTTACTACTTCGTAAGATTTTCCTGCTACTTCAATGTCTTGTTTTATTATATTTGTTTTCCTGGTTACCTGCATATATTTAGTTTTATTTGTGTTTATTATAAGACCCAGTCTTTCTGCTTCTTTTTGTATTGTTATAAAAGTTTCCTTTAATGCTTTTTGCATTCTTGCTATTATGACAACATCTTCCACATAGGCACATAGTTGTTAGTTCTTGTACTAATGTTTCCGCTTTAGTCTGTTTTTAATAATGCTGCTTCCAACACCAAGTTAAATAAAACTGTCGACAGGTCATCTCCCTGTCTTAATCCATTGTTAATATTAAATACGTCTGTTCTTCCCTGGCATACTTCAACTACCTACGCGCTCGTACGCGCGCAAAGTCGGACGGATAGACTTGACAAAGCTATGAGCACTTTTCGCGACTGCGATCTCGCAGAAAAGCAACGCCTTGTGTGGGGACCACGTTTGTCTGTCTGTCCATTAGAGCCTAAATGGTTTATGAAGAGTTCCTTACAAAATGTTATCGAGCAGCACTAGGTTCGTGACACTGGGCGCGGACAGAGTCATACTTTACTTCAGATCGTAAATGGATTTCCGTTGTTTTTGAACGATGTGGATGAATTTCGGTACAGAAAATCTTCACATGATGCCGTTCAGCAATTACGCGTTTCGCGAAAAGCGAAAATGAAAGCCATACTTTACTCAGGGGCGTAAATATATTTATATCCGTACTTTCCACGTGTATCATCAGACTAGTGCCATATTAGTGACCTGAACACAACTCTTTCGCAAAAATCGGCGAACTGAAGACCACACTTTTCTTACGGGCATAAATGAAATTATATTTATGCGTTAACCGTGAAATCATGTGATATTTAGAATGCAAAACACCTTGGTGAGTTCTGTATAATATGTTAAAAGTCTGCCATTTCCAAACATGTTACTGAGTTTAAGACTGACTTCAACAGAACTGTCTTCCACGACTCCACGCACTAAGAAATATAAAAAAGTGCATGTTCTACCATGGAGTCTTTCATCACAGTTTTCTCTCTCTCTCTCATTCACGATACCACATAGTCTTTGGAGACTAACTAGGTATTTTATTCTGACCAAAATTGCTACTTTGTCTATTTGCTGCAGGCGTGGCCCAACGGTTCAGCCTGCTTTATTCTGGCTCCTCGTTCATAAGGATTCGAAGTTACGCACAAGGACGCATCACAGTCGGTAGGAGTTCCCTGGACGAGGGGCCAGCTCGTCACAGAAACCTTTACCTGACAACACACACACAACACTCACAACAGACAAACGTCCATGCCCCCGGTGGAATTCGAGCCCACGATCCCAGCAGGCGAACGGCCGTAGACCTACGCCTTAGACCGCGCGGCTACTGAGGCCGGCTTTCATCACAGTTAAAATTGAATGCTGTATTGATTCACGTTCCATCAATCATGTAACACAGTTATACCGAAAAGATTGCTCAGTCATTAACAGAACTGCAAAAAAGAAATCAGAAACACCGGAACGAAATATTTTGTTAATTAGCAACCTGCGGAATGAAGTCATAAGTGATCTTATTACCATCATTTTATAAAACGAAATTACGGATTGGTTATTATTCCAAGGCACACCAATGGAATTTTTTATATCATTTTACAAAAGGCTTCAGGTAAAAACACATTCTTTGTTTATAATAATTCATCGCCTGAAAGACATTACCAAATGTAAGCAGTTGTAAATAAAACTGCGAAGCTGAAGACGGCGTCACAATTTGCTAAGTTACGTTTGCGCGCTTCGACCGCCTTTTACTTTCTTCTAAGGTGCCAGCCACATTACTAAACGAGACAAACAAATTGCAACTATTTCTGACGTACCGTTGATGCGCGTCCGTGTAACCAAAAACAAAAATTATTACATATTCTGAGTCTGTGATTGTAGCGTTCGTTATCCAGCATGCAATGCGCATGCATCGTATTGTTATCTGCCGCCTGCCCGGCTCTACCACATTTTTCCACATTATCTCATAAACGGCACGATTTTCGGGTGAAAAATATTGTGTTTTCATTTTCTCTCTAACTCGTGTCTATAAAATTTATCATTCTGAGAAGAACTGAACGAGATATAACTGTACACAGGTCTTCATTTGAAGTACCTGGTATCGATGTCAGATTGTAATTAAATCAGAAATTTCTCGACAGATTTTCGAAAAACACTAAAACATTAAATTTCATGAAAATGCATTCTGTTGGAGCGTAGTTGTTCGCTGCGAACGGACGGACAGAGAGACAAGTCGCTTTTCCCAATTTTGCGAACACGTCTAAAAACTAAGAACTGTTTTAACCGTGCTACCTTGTTAACTCAGGTGTGGCTCATTAAAAATACCAACCTGGCTGTTGTCCAATCAAAAACGAAGCTATTAGGTGTGCGGTAATTATTTTTGTTTTTGTTTTGTTGTTGTTGTTGTTTTTTTTTTAGTCAGCCGTACAATTGAGTATATCACTTTTTGTTATTTACCTGTTTTTACATGACAGGAACAGTAAGTTTTCACTTTAATGCAGGTTATTTAGAACTGCGTAATGTAACAGTATGTGAACTTCATATTGGTTATCGTAACCACATTCAAAACATCGATAAATGATTAACAAGAGTATAAGGGAATGGAGAATTACGTAACAAACCAATCTTGAAAATTCGAAGGAACGCTGACAGTTCTAATCTTTAGCTTCTGTTTTCGCTGATATCCTTCCCATTGATCTACACATTTCACACTTGAGGAACATAACGACTGTATTTTGTACGAAAGATATGTTATTTTTTTTGACAAAGACAGGGCTGTGCTATCGATCAAAGCAGTTACCTGTCACTGTCATTTCCTCTTGCCTTCCTCTTCATAACAGTGATCAACAACGTGAATTTCTACACACCATACATACAGACATGTGAGAGAGTTTTCATATTGTAAGCCCATACATAACCTACTTCTCCAAAATACAAATTTATACAAAAACGTCAAGTAGGAGTGATGCGAAACTTTGTAACGTTGGGAATTCTTTCGCGATATAAAAATAAATTTAGTTCCTGGTCAGTTAACTTGAAATCCTCGCCTTGCCTTTTCCAGCCCACCCACCGTTATTCATAACTCGTCACTTTATTTACATTCGTCACTACGAACTAACGTAATACAATGTCAGTGGCTGATATCGCCCTGTTGTTTCAGCATTCCTTCTTCTTTGACTATGTTCGATTCGAAAAAAGCGCTGAAACAATTCGCTGAAAAGGGAGGGTCAATCAATAATTCAGCAAACCAAATACTTCAGGATTATTGTACGTCAGTTCGTAGTCGTACTGACAGAATGGCGAAATGCAGGCGACAGTGATATAATACACACGTGGCGAAGTTGGCGACACACAATATGATACAGATTATTGGCGAGGAAATCTATTTTAAGGGGTTAATAAGAAAATTACAATGGATACTGGGGAGGTAGGTTTGTAGATTGGAACTGGGTTAAACTGGCCCTGGGAAGGGTCCGGTAAAGAACTTTACTATTAGTAGTACTGAATTTTCATCTTTCGACTTAATTATTAGATAGAAATCATCTTGCAGCAATCTTCATTTTCTACTTTCTAAATATTTTCACTTGTTTCATTACTGTTTCTTCCTTCTGTTACATTCGTATTGAAGTTCTTTAATTATTTTTAACCTCCACTGTTCCTTCAAGCAAAAAAAAAAAATAAAACTTTTACAAAAGTTCATAAGAATTTAGCCACAATGAATACCTGTTGTACCTACAGCAGACTTCTCTGAAGTTTGTAGTGAGGGGGAGGGGGGAGCGAATAATGGTTGCCAGGCGGTGGAAGGAAATGCTTGATCCATTTATTCTGACGACGAAAATAGAAGTCGAAGATAGAGTTCACCCCTGATGTCAGCCTCTGTCTCGTCGCGGAGAGTAATTATTAGTCGTCATGGTTACGACGCGTATCGCCATTCAACAGTCATTTTTGTTGGCGAACTGCTAGCGCCATGGAACAAGGTGGACGTTTCTGATAGCTCGCAGACGTACATCGGCGTCTTCTGTCATTCAGGTGGCTTAGCGGGGCGTTGTTGTTTGTTTACAAAAACAGTATTTGTTGTGTAATTTTGAGCTATTTATTCCAAAAGTATGCATGTGGCAATCTTTGATCAATTAATGTCGTACTGAAATATGTGTTTGTAATGAATTCTCATTAAATAGCTTGCAGTTACTTAATAAAAATCTCACCGTACGGTTCAAGTACTACGCGGTAAATTTTGAATGAAATCAGGTCCGACCATTTGTTGAATTTTAAAAGTAATAGTATTACGTCTTGAATGTGAGTGTGGTTCAAGATTTTCGACAGAATACTTGAAGATCTGTTGCAAAGGGAAAGTGCCACTACCAGAGAAAGATCTGCCCTACAATAATTCAGAGAAGACTTACATCTTTATCAGCAGTAAGTAATATACTCATTCATTATGAAAGATACAGATATGTCTGTTCAAATAATTATCACAGTGTTTCAATTCTGAATTATGATGTGTGAATATTCCATCATACAAGAAGATGCAACTAACCTTAAATTTGCTTATATATATATATATATATATGTGTGTGTGTGTGTGTGTGTGTGTGTGTAACGAATTTATTTATAAATGAAATGCGGCAGAACTTGAAATTATCCATTTCAGATTTCTGACAGATTTTGACTATAAATTTTTGAATCAAATTAGATGTCATCATACACGTATGCGTAACAAATTGTAGTTCGTAGAGTCTGCAATGTGTCTGACATCTTAAGACGAATTATACTCTTTAACGATCGTAAGTGACGTAGTTACAGGCCTTTTTTATTTTATCGCTGTCTAAGAGGTTAGGCCGACTTATTTCTCAGGCCTAAATTACAACTACTTTATTTACCCTCATATTAGACCTATATGGTTTTACTTTAAAAGACGGCCGCCAGTTGCCGGTCAGAAGGTTGCTATAGTTTATTTCAGTTGCTAGGTGTAAACCTCAAATTCAGCGAGTTTATGTGGTAATTTTATAGCAAAGTCGTTACTGCTTTTATACCGGGAGACCTCCGAAAGTGGAGCAAGGTTACGTTCTAACTTCTACATTTTTTCAGCCGGAAGAACGTTTTAAAGTAACGTCATATTGAAATCCAACAAAATGTATGCATATGTATAGTTTACACGTTTCTTATTCTGAAAGGAAATCGCGTATATCACAAATTGATTATGAATTTTACAAGTATAATAGTTTAGTACTCTCACACTGTTACTTTGTGCTCTGCAAGTTCTGATGTGTGACAAAGTAGACAGTTTACTTTTCACTCCTTCTTAAGAATTAATTTAACATTTGTATTAATGTTCACGATTATGTGGTTTATTTTGTTCCTCCATGTAGTAGCTTAATATTTATTCTAACAAATATTTTTTTCTGAAATTTGTAAGTATTTAACAGTAGTAGCAGATGCAGAGTTTATGCCATATCGAAAAAGATGTGATGTTGATAAGGAAAGACGAAATAGCAGGATCTATTTCTTAATATCATTCTGTGTGGCCTATTGCTTTTTAAGATTACTAACCCCGCATCTCCTGAATGCATAATAAATGATGGCCAGATTATGGCCCGTAGATGTCAAGCCGATGTCAGTTATAATCAGTCGTCATTGACGTAACGGAAATTGGGTTCTCTGTAGCCTAATGAGGCACTAAAGTTTTTCCAATGTACCTTGCCAGCTTTTCAGCGGTTTCTTAAAATTTTTCCTCAATTTTGATATACATTTATGAATAGTTATTGTTTGATTTTGTAAAGAAATCGGCCAAGTATGACGCTTGTCTTCCATAACTATAGTCTACGACACTTCATTCTTCTTACACTTATACGCATGAATGGAATGAAAATTTTAATCACATAAGCATTCTTCAAGATCCAAATCCGTTTCGTTCTTGTCTTATCAAGCTCCATGCAACAGACTTTTTCTGAAAGTGGCTGTAAATTAGCCCTTCACAAATTCCACGCTCCTCCACCTCCATGGAAATAATGATTTAGAATCTTTCGTTCCCTCCTATTTAAATTTTCTAAATTTAATATTAAATGCGATGCATTGAGATAAAATGGACGGTCCCTAAAATGCATTGAAAATTTGATCAGCAGCGATCGCTGGGCTGTCTGCCTTCACTCGAAAAGTTTGTAATGTCGAGGGATGTATATTGTTATTGAAAAACTTTCATACACAAGGATACAGTTCAGTCACTGGCCACTGCTACGTCCTGCCCTGTCCTTTTGTAATCACTATGATCATTTTCTCATATACTTTGCCTTCTACGAATCAATGGATTATTGTTATACTGAAACCAAAGAGAAATTTCCATGTATCAAGTGTCAAGTGAGAAGTGTCGCAACCTTAAATCGAGATTCCGACAACACATACGTTACATTAAAAATAATGACCCACACTCTGCCTAAGCTTTAAACATACTTAACTGTAGACATGAATATGGCAATATCAATGCTACTATGACTCTTCTCAAACAGATCAGCAGACCGTCCCTCCTCCTTTCGTAGTCAGCTGTTCCACCATTATAACGAACTAATTCCCGAACAACACCTGAACAAGCACAATCCCATGTTTGAAATCATCCAACATAAATACCACACGTCACATCCTACCTCATAATCAACACTCCTATTCGACCCAACCATGTCCTTCTCAACCTGCACACCGGACAGTCACTTACAGAGGTAAGCAATATGTTTCTATAATAATCTTGTTGCATTTTCTGTAGGTTCAACATTCATTAGTAATGTAATTAGAAAGTTTTAAAAAAATCTTAACGATCATGTAAAAACAACTTCTACACAACACAATACACACGTAATGATGCCAGACAATACATAGCCTTGTGAGTTTTATCCAGATTTTATTACAATTACTCATGTTTTATAAACACAATGTAAATATGTTTTAGTAACTCAGACCACTCACTTATTTCAGAATACTATACTGGATGCTGTATTAATACAATTCGACCTCCTGATGATGAGCACAGTGTTGCTCGAAACATGTAGAAGACTATAATAATAAACGTATTATATAACGTAATTGTTTATTAAGCTGGTCACTCACCCAGAGTTTTGCCAGGATGCACGGTCAGCAAAACATAATATACGCAACGGCGTTTTGCTGCATGACTTGATCCCTAGAACAGACTCGCCTGAGCAAGCAACAAATTTTTACAGGGCTACTATCCTGTGAGACTTAATATATTCCACATTTATTCCGTTCTAAGTGGCACTGAACCAAGAACGTGTGTGAAGAAATACACTATTTTAATCTCAGTCTTGTTACTGGAAAACTTGCCTCAGGATTGCTGTAGTTTCCTTAATTTTCCCGAGTGAATTCTGACTCACTGATATCTTGAAGCAGGACACGACTGCCTTTACTTATTCCCTATTCTTTATCATCTTTCATCGAAAGTCGCGTCGAGTATTTCACCCTCTTCTTCCACACTCGGAATGCCTTGGGGTTAATTTCTTAGACCTACTCTCTGTGCTTTTCTTTCCGTCCAAAGAAACGCCGAATTAATGAGTCAAATTGGGCCACAATCGCTTCCTTCCATGTCGTTTCCAATGATTAACCCTACTGATTGATGATATGTAGTCCGAGCTGCTGCCAGCATAATTAAATAAGTATAAAATAAAGTACAAAATAAAATATAATATTTTCATCCCCCTGCTGAAGAAGCAACTTTCAGAAATCACAGTATCGATAGATCAACACGTGACAGGAGCGAACAATGTAAAGGATTTATTAATGAGAAGAGAAAAGGAAAATGAAATGTTTGGAAATATTTTTACTGTATCATTATTAAGTCTTATAGTAATACATATTTAGATATCAGTGATGTGTGTGTTTTCTAAAGGGATTTATTAGAACACGTCCAGGCTTGTCCTATTCCTATCGTTTTGTTATGAAAGGTGTGGCATTTAGTCTTATTCATTTTCGGAAAACTTCAAGTAAACAAATTTTAGGTTTGTTTTAGTAAAAATTTATTTCACTGGAATTACATCTTTTATTGTTTCACACGGAGTGTAGAAATGACGACAGATTATTTGACATAAATCACAAATTAATTAGATAATACGACATGTCACATCGATTCTTCTGTGGCCACCTAGCGTGTCTCTTGACGGATACGCAGGTTTCTAAACGCATAATATATTTTGGTGCAAGAGGTCATAATATGTAAAATCCTCTATGTTGAAGAGTAGGCTTATGTATAAGTACAGCCCACTTGATGACATATACGTACTTTATATCCACTCACCTACACACACAGCCACGCACATACACACACAGCCACGCACATACACACACTACCGTAGGCCTGTCTACGGTCTTTCTCTCACAATTCTCTCATTATTTCCTACACCTATTCATCGATCTATCTGTCCATTACCATTCTCAGAGCTGGTCGCGACAACGTGTGACATCATTTTGAATACAATTGCTCAAGTGACTACAGACGGTGTTGAAGGAGAAACGTCAAAATTCAATGAACAGACACAAGTGTCGTAAATTTTAAGGCATCGAAAATGTTTTCATCTCCTTGTGCGTCTAGTTCCTATCGTCCTCCTTCACATGATCGAAGGAATGATCGATGGAATTGAAGGTTCTTTAATCAATGTATGTTTTGCAAACGGGCACCAGAAGTCACATAATCATCACAATGAAGAGATTCAAGCTGTGATTAGTTCAGTCATTTTTTTACAATTAACCAGTCGAACTGACGTTTCTGGGAATAACGTAATGCACTGGCCACATTAGAGACTGGATGACCAAGGAATAGTGATTCGATTCCCGCTAAAGGAAAGGTATTTTTTTCTTCTCCGAAACGTCCAGACCGGTTCTGAGGTCCACCCAACCTCCTGTTCAGTGGGTACGTGGAACTCGTTCTACCGAATAAAGAGGGCGGGGAGTGAAGCCGACAACTTGTCTCTGTGAAGTATCGAGATTAATAATGAGGGGATCTTAACTTCTACGCCTCTCTATGTGTCCTCATGGTCTGCAGTGGGGCTCGTTAATTTCCTTTACGTTATATTAATTTTTCGTTAGAACAAGCATTAAATTATTAATGCAGCTGTCAACTTAAATAGCAACGTAATTAATATCTTATTTTATCATTTTTTAATGTTTACTTATATGCCTGGGATTTATCACCATCTGATTTTAGCATGATAGTGATACGCGTCATGTTTATAATAAGTTTATACTTATTTTTGGTAACTTCATATTATGAAATACTTAAAGTTAATATTTTGCTTTCTATTTTGGTTATTCAAGACCTAACGCCTGATAATGTCACAGATACAATAAGTAGTTTGCCGCTACCCCTGAAGAACATAAACCCTAAAGTTGAAGACAGAAAATTGACAATTTTGATACACTGATGTTTAGGATACTTAATTGTAAATGCCACAGAAATTAAATTCTTTGCTCACCCATAGAACTCAGTCTCTCGCTTGAGAGTATAAAGCAAGTAACCAAAAATTATTATAGACACGGGATCAATGGTAATAATTTGGGCGAGGAATTCAGATTCCACGGAGTATGTGAAGGAATAAGTTTATGTAGAGAATTTTACTGCAAACTCTGAAGGGAAGAAATTTCTTGGGAAAATTCAACACAGATGGGACAGCAATAACTGATAATGCAAGCAGCATACGTGTAGCACACAATTTGTGGGTTACTAACACAGTCGTACGGAATCTACGTACAGCAATTGCTGTAGGAAGAAGATACCTTTACCACGGTAGGTGGATACTCTGCTCAGAGCTGGAGTACATCGCAAAACACAGGACTACAATTGAGATTCGCTGAGGACCACTTCCCTTCTTGATAAAAAAGGAATGCAAGGTATATCTGAAATCAGGCGTTTGCATGTGTGAAGAAGATAGACGACCATTTCCTGCAAGCACGTTGTCGGTGTCAACACTTGAAATGATGATTTTCATAGAAAATAAAACGTCATAAAAACTGTATTTGATTGAGAAATAAAGACAAAATGTGATACACTGACATTTTACTTACTTTCATTTGCGATGTGTAATGGGTAATTTTAGTAAAATTCATAAATGTTATTTTAAAAAATTTGGACTTTTTTAAATTTACGCAATAGTATGTCCTTGCAGGGTTTATTGGGTTTTTATTCCTTGATTTAACGTAAGAGAATAAGAAGCCTTGATTTCCAGCAGTATCTAAAGTGGTTTCCCTGAGGATGTCCAGTGAGGTCCAAACAGTTACGAATTCAAAGTACATGTATTTTTCACCCATAAATGTTTTACTTTGGTGGTTGAATTATCAGTTGAAATTGGATTACATTTTACAAATAAATTAAAGTTACAGAATAATTTTGAAGTAGGTCTTGAAGCAATTCTAAATGAGTGAGTGAGTGAGTGGACTGTGCTCAGCTGGCCCACATCATGGGCCAGTGACTGGGTCGTGTGAAGACCGCAATAAACTTTGTATTTCTGTAAGAAGTCTGGACTTCTAGCGCAGCTGAGCGAGTTTCGGCCTCTTCGGGCTTCTTTTCGTGGATCGACATGTACATTGTCAGGCGGCGCTACACTGTGCGAGGAAAAATGTTTTGTTTACGCGTTATCATGAATATATCAGTAACACAACTATATAGTTATTGTGCAGTTCTTAGTTGAAGCGTGTAATAGAAATAAGTTTACGTACGGTGAAAAAGCACTTGAAAAATGTCGAGCCGCAGATGAAACAAGAAACATAAACTGAATACACAACTCTTTCCGAATACAATGTAGTCAGGAAGATATACTCACGTACATACAAGATATTTAACATATTTCGAAGCCGGACACAAATGAATTCCACAGTATCAATGAACACAACGACATTACATCCGTCACGTGTCTACCCACACGTGGCCAACAAAGGAAATCGAACACTTACAGCGACTTAATAATTAAATAAATAGTCAAAGCTGTAATTATTAATAGTTATTTGAATTTGTCTTCCAAATTAATTGCAAGTTTTCTACATGAAGGAATTTAAGAATAGTTAATGGGACTGTAAAACAAGATACCTAAATTAAAAACTTCTAGCTAGTCATTTTAAATAACCCATCTTTAAAATAATAAAGCTTCTAACAAAGACATATTTTGTACAAATGCTAATTTAAAAAATAATAATCCTGCAAGATTTCAGTGAGATCTGACTATGAAGAACAGACCTATATGGTTTTGTATTTTATTTTCTTGCTTGTAGAAATTTTGTGTTCTTGGCCTGATAATGGTCTTTTAATGCTGAAACATGTAGCCTCATATTACGTAACAAACATACAGCAGCGTTTTCAGTGTTTTAGAGATGATTATGGTTGTACAAAAACAATGGGACTCCTTCCATTAAGCTAATTGATTATTTAGAAAGCTGAAACTTAAGTTTCATATTCGTGTAAAGGAGAGACGGCAAAAGACCTACTGTGGTCAAAACAAAATTTTCTTGATAATTCTTAGCTATACAAATATTAATCCCCCTACCCGAAAGGTAACGGGAACGGAGGGAATTGTTCCTAATTTTATGCAACGAGTGCAAAGAACTCATAAAATTCAGAGCGCCAAGAACTAACAACAAATAGGGCCAGACTGTGCTCAACCCAAAGGAGACAGGGTCAAATTCAGATGTTGCGTACTTTACGATCGATTCTTGAATAGTTCATTTCGCTGTGTCAACTGTTATGTAGCTCAGGATGACGTGCTTGTAAATACGTCAAAGTAAAATTCTCCTCGTTTGTGCCATATTTATTCTAGCAGTTACCAGCTGGCCTATCACGAGGTTTCTGCCTGCACAGGGCACAGTAATACTGAGAGGCATGAAAACGTATCTTTATAATACAGTTCCATTCGAAACCGCGATTTTACTTTCGAAGGGTCCGAGACGGCACGTTCTTGGAATAGCAGAGGTTTAGACTAATAAATTTATATATTCTGTTATGTTGAAATATTTTAGATAAATGTTGAAATAAAATTCAGTCTACTCGAATGGATCAGATTATCTAAGTGCGTGAGATGGAAAGTTCTATTATATGTGCTCTTGATAGGCCACACAATCTGTGCTCAATACATCCTCCATAGAACCACAACCGTTTGTAAATCTTAAATGTAAATAGAAAGCTTTTCCATCGGTATTTTTGTCAGGAGGATGAGCATAAATTTTAAGCTCCTGTTTCAGTATATAACCTATATACATTTTACCATCGTCCGCCATTATTTTCATTGCTGTTTTCTTCCTTTCAGCAATCCCGACCCATTTCTACACGCCTCCCTATTCTTTCCCATAGGCACAATCTCTCCTACCTGTTCCATGCTTCGTGTGATCAACGTAAAAATTTTGTTAAACATCACGAGTTATGAAACTCTGCTTTTGTTATCTGTCAGATCCAAATATTTCTTTGGCCCTTGCTTATATTTCCTCAGCCAATGTTTATACTTCCTCCACTCTTGTTTGTATTTCCTCGGCCCTTGTTATAATTTTTTATCCCTTGTTTATATTTCCTCAACACTTTTTATATTTCCTCGGCCCTACTTTATATTTCCTCGCCCTGTGTTTTCGTGAGACTGAATGCACGAGTGACACACTACGTTTCCCACCCATATCAAAAAATATAAACCTAAAATATTATACGAGTGTGTTTTAGTTTTGAGTTTTTGATAGTAAACTGGAAGTTCGTAGGTTGAATTTTACGATGCTTCTCCGGAACTTAAGGTGTTTTTAATTTTGTTGTTCGTGTCATATATTAAATAAATTGCACATTAAAACCGAAGGCATCAAAATACCAAATCTTACAAAACAAAGAGTTGTGGGACATAAAAGTAGGCCTACATCGTGCACAGTTTACACTTTCTTTGGCTTGTGCCGACGTGCTATATACAATGCTCAGTGGCAGAAATAACATAAAGGGAAGAGGTTGGGCCTAGTGTTGTTAGAGTGCCATCTGTGACTTACTTAAAACATAAACTGTCGATATTTTTGAACGAACGTTCACATCTAAACGGACCTTGAGCTAAAAACTCGGGTGTTCTACTTCAGTAATTTGTTTTGTGGAGACTCCTTGAGGGAAATTTATTTCGGACTGTAAAAACTGCTGTCCTTTGTCCTGAATGTGGCTACTGTCCATATTTGTATAAATATAGTAGCTAAGATTATGAACATGGATTAACAACAACTAAATATTAGAACTTGCTTGTGTAGTTAAGGGGGTTATGCTATATTTGAAAAAAGTTTTCGAAATACATTCCGGAATTTTACCATATGTTTTTACACAAGTGAAACTGTCATGGCTACCGTACATATTTAAGTGTATTGAGTAAACGCTGTAGTGATTCTATTTTTGTTTTTTTTTTCTAGTTCTCCCACGGTAGCAAAGATGAAGCAGAGAATTTTCAATTGTAGGTGCTTTCGCATTCCCTATATTCCTAAGTAAATTATAATATATTTTTCATATCCGCACGGACTCTAATTGCTGTTTTGTCAGAAAAATTTTCATTCATCTCCCATACTTTTCTCAAAACGGATGTTTTTCCAGTTGTTTTCAGCCCAATTCACTTGTTTGTACGAAAAGCTTTACGTATTGTGTCAAACACGCGCCATTATGTGTGTTTGCCCCCTAGAACGGTGAGACCAAGAGCCAGATCTCGTGCAACTAGATATGAAACTCAGGTCACGAAAACAGACTCCATCATTAAACTGACATATTGATTATACAATTTAAACCAACAAAATTAACCTTTCCTACATTAATATATTAATTCTTGACATCAAGAATTAAGTCATTAATTTAGAAAAAGTGCATTTTGTTAGTTTATATTGTATAATTAAAACTCCAATGCACGGTGCAAAAAACAAAATTTGACTTCAATGAAAAGCTTCAACAGTACCACATCTGGGGTCGTACAAGATTCCGAGGTAATTTTAAGGTATACAGGCCTTCGTCAGAAGAAAGTAAAGCCCATTCATACATTTTAAAATTTTAAGTTTTATTTCTGTGTTCACAAAAGTACGCAACTAGGCTATACACTGATCTCAATTAATCTAGTCCACGCACTTCCAGCCTGCTACTTTGAGAACTATTATTGTAATATATTTCCTTCTAAGCCTGTGTGTTCCATCTTTTCTTTATCTCAGATTTCCCCACCCAAACCCTGCATTTCTCTTCTCTCCCACAACTGCCACATCCTTCCTTCTCAAACGGTAAGAGTACTCTCCCACAAAATAGGAGGTGCAGTATCCTTAAGGTTTGCAGTAGACCTTACAAAAACATAAGACTTTATTTCAAATAATTTAGCTTCATTTGATGTGAATAAAGACTTCGGAGTCAGCGTAAATTCTGAAGGTCCTTCTTATTATCCGTTTTGATGGTCATAACTGATGGGTCACTGTACTTCGAGCCTAAAAAAGTGGAATAGTTATTTGATGCAGATAATATCTTACATTTTTTAATAAAGTTTGACCAACTAGATGACACTTGTTTTATTATATATTGCTCAACATGTTTCAGACGTTAATACGTCCATCTTCGGGAGCTGACGAGTACTTGTTGTGTTGTGTAGGCTGACTTGAGGCGTGCTGGTGTTATGTAGCGGGATTGTCTGTTGGTGATGTGGTATCCGAGTGTAGGCTGAACCACTACTGCACTACAGTAGTGGTTCAGCCTACACTCGGATACCACATCACCAACAGACAATCCCGCCACATAACACCAGCACGCCTCAAGTCAGCCTACACAACACAACAAGTACTCGCTAGCTCCTGAAGATGGA
>Ga0123354_10008348_pt1 | contig 15734 bp, 13 predicted proteins | sample TergutLab28metaG_2_FD_97872 | JGI IMG/M metagenome (GOLD analysis project Ga0123354, IMG submission 97872) | Labiotermes labralis P4 segment gut microbial communities from Petit-Saut dam, French Guiana - Lab288 P4 | ecosystem: Host-associated > Arthropoda: Insects > Digestive system > Gut ...
TAGATGTAGGTTGGTTTAAGAGGTTGGGGGGGGGGGGGGGGAGATGAGATGAGTGGGACATATGGCATGTATTGCAAAAAAGAGATATGCATTCAGCGTTATGGGGGAGAAACCTTATAGAAATAGACCACTTAGAAGACCTGGAATTAGCTTGTTTATTAAAATTGTTCTTACATAAATAGGATGCAAGAGCATGAACTGAATTTATAAGATATATGATGGGGATAAGTGGCAGGTTCTTGTTAACATGATAATGAACATTCTGGTTCCATAAAACATGGGGGTATCTTGACTAAATTCAGAAATATTATGTTCTCAAGAAGGACTCTGCTCAATGGAGTTAGTTAGTCATACTTTCACTTTTCCTTCTATATTAAACTTGAACATAAAGGTTACATGATCTGTTAGCTTAAGTGTACTTCCAAATTATTTGGGATGGGTTCCAAGGTGGGTTCTTAAGTGGACAGTAATGGGCTTTCAAGTTACATAGAAGCGGCTCAGAGTAGATTTGAGAAATGGGCTTTAAGCCAAGTCAATATTAGGAAAGTCAGACAGCTGAAGGTATGAAAGCAAAATGGCTGGAAATTAACAATGGGCTTCAAGACAAATACACATGCATGATTAGGAGAGCAGTGTTTGAACACACACACACACACACACACATACTCTGTTTTTCTCCAAAAATAAAAAGCTCTCGATACTGGAATGTGATAAAGAGGAGGCAGGATCATGTGTCATTTTTTATGTAAATTAAACTAATAAACATATGTTATACACGATAGGCAACATATATATAACGTAACATTGACGCACATTCGTACAGTCATTGTTGCAGGAAAAAGAAATAATTATTACATATTCTGAGTGTGTGTCTGCGGCCTTAGATATACAGCTTGCAATACACATGCGTCATAATATGTTGTCATCTGTGGCCCGTCTGGCTTTACAATATTTTTGCACATTATCTCATAAAGAGCACAAATTTAAAAATAAAAAGAAGTAACTGATCATAAAATGTGTGTTTTGATTTTCTCTACAACTGTTGTATGAAACATTTCTCATTCTACAAAGTGGGTGAGATATGATAAAAAATGTGCATTGGTCTTTATGTAAAGTACAAGTCAGTCTAGTCAGATTTTAATGAGACTTGAATTTTCTCAACAGATTTTCAAATAATAATTAAACATCAAATTTCATAAAGATCCATCCAGTGGGAGCTGAGTTGTTCCATGAGGATGGACGGAAGGACAGACAGACATGACGAAGCTAATATTCACATTTCACAATTTTACGAATGTGTAAAAAATTTGAACCCTTAATTAAACTTCATTCCCTCTTTAACTTAAAAGAATTTCATTTTATACTTGTATTTTCAATGTAGTATGTGCCCTACTATAAGATAAGTATGTCCTCTGTGTACAAATTACCAAAAACGGGTCAAAACCTTGAGTGTGAAATAGAAGATAAACTTGTTTTCTGTTGTAGCTATGAACTGGTACCTTTCACAAAACTAGGATGGAAAAATGAAGAAAGAGCTTGGCTGTTCATGTTGGGTGCAGTAACTGGAGGAACAGTAGATCTTGGTCTGGATAATGTTGTCATTACACCAGAGCGTTACACTGACATGTTCTTCACCCTTCCCATCGTCCAATCAATGTATGTGAACACATTCCTAACACCAACGTTTTTCTTCTTTTTTGTGAAAGTCATCCAGTTGTGTGAAATGCACAAATAGAAACCATTATCATTTACATAACTCTTTGTTACCTATGTTTATTTCAATGTAATTTACATTGACATAACAGGCAATTTGTACTCTGCAAACACACTCACACAGATTTTAAATCACCCCTTATACAGAAATTTAAACCAGCACACGATACACAGAAATAATTTTTCAAAAGAAAATATTTCATTCAAATTGGGAATGTACAAGGAATGATATCTCATGTCTTCCAAATATTGTCATGTACCTACTAAATCATCCAAATACTTGTAGGTTTATATGAAGATTTGACTGATTTTTAGTTGAAACATGTCAATTTGGGTATAATCAGTATAGTAATGAACAGTTAAACAAATGATAAATGTTTATGTAATTCCACCATATCATATCTTAAAAAAAAATAGACACGTACTGTTAGCCTACGTTCCTACCCAAAACAGAAAGAGTAGCCACTGAGACCACCATGCTATATGTTGTGTGTATGTGTGTGTGTGTGTGTGTTTATTTAAACTTCCCAAACACTTCACCACTTTCATGAAGCCTGGTGCAAATATGAAGCTACTGGAGGACACTCCAACTAATACATTATAATTTACTGTGGTCAGTAATGCTTATGGCAGACCCACAAATTTGTGAAGTAGGTGACACCAGTCCCACTGTTAGGACATGAAAGAGTGTATGGGTAAGTCTATCTTGAGGAAACTCTGCAAATTTTCTTGGATTAATGTTTTGTACAACGTAAAAAATGTGTAATATAAGAAATATTTAGCTTCTAGTCTGATGGCACTAACCAATAAGTCAGTGAAGGTACATGCTTGGAAAGGGGTATGAAGATAGATTCAAAGTTTTATCACAAAATCTAAGAGTCTGTAAGAATGAAAGGGCAGCATTTAAACTAGCCTACAGAAAATACTAAAAGACAAACTTCTTTTAATCTGTAGATGAACTTTTCATGTGTAACGAAGATCTATAATACTCTTTTGTAAAATGTTTTTGGCATTTTACACTGCAAAAATTGTGTGTATTTATGTATTTATGACTTTGTCCACATCTTGCTTTCTAGGTGAGACACTTACGGGTCCATGGAATGTATATATGTATGTATAAATGTATGTACATATGTAGGTGTGTGTGTGTGTGTGTGTGTGTGTGTGTGTATGTATGTATATATATATATATGTGTGTGTGTGTGTGTGTGTGTGTGTGGGTGTGGGTGTGGGGGGGGTGTGTGTATGTGTGTGTGTGGGTGTGGGTGTGTGTGTTTGTGTGTGTGTGTGTGTGTGTGTGCACATTTATGTAGATGTATACACTCCATATGAAGGAATGTTTTTAAGTCAAGCCAGTACAACAGAGGGACAATGTGAACCTTGAAATTACATCTGAAAATTTAAAGAAAATAAACAAAGAGTAAGTTGCCCTGTGCCTAATTAAGGTCCGCACCATGAAGGGATGCAGGATACTGAACACAGACCTGCACACTTTCTTAACCTCAGCACTAGATGGAAACAAGTGGACAGCTTTATGCCACCATCAGTTCACACTAGGGAAATAATCGTTTGGTACCCAGTGAATAGGAAACTACATAGGTCCCAGAAACATCAGGATGATTTGAAGAAAAATCTTATGCTTCAGTTGGAAATCAAATCTGGGCAACTGAGAAATTGCTTTGGCTGTCCTTATCCTATTCACAACACTGACTAGGCTGTCTCAGCTACTAAAGTATGAATAATGTATCCTTGAATTAAAATAAGAGTAATAATACTAATATATGTGTAGAGTAGAGATGTATACTCTGAGTTCTGATTGAAACTGATTGTTTTAAGCTGAGAATGTTGTAGTACCGTCATTTCAAACTCTCAGATTTGGCTGGAGAAGTTACTTGCAGTGTATTAAAATACACACAGAATTGATCTTGATTATTGGTCTCCTGCAGTTAAGCTGAGAGTTGCTTGCATTATCAGTTACTTTTTGACTGAAATTGTTTTATGTTGATATTCATACATACAGAGTTCCTTTCCTATGTGATGTACTTTCAAAATTAGCATGGTATTTTTACTTACAATGGGTAATACATATTTGTGACTATGCTACTGTTGCAAAGTTTTGATGTTGTGTAGCCTGCATTTTCTTCGTGTATGGTAATGAATCTTCTACTTCTTCAAAACACAGACCACTCTACACTATTTATAGTTTAGTCTGCAAATTCCATTTTATTCCACTGTACTTGTTATTTGCTTATTTTTTTATTCCAGCATAATTTTCAATGACTTATTAGTTTTAGAGCAAGTTCTAGATCTTTAAGCTGAAAAAATTATTTATCAGTGTTCTCAAAAGCTGCAAAATCAGTTACGTTTTTTCCTCAGGTTGTTGCAGGAATGCCATTTGGAAGATTTCGACTTTTTTCTCTCAAAGTAAACAATGCAGCAAAATAAATTGTCTCTTGCCATACTTAGGACCATAAAATATTTTGTGTACATTCAACATGTAAATAAATTAGCCTGATAGCTTCACAGTATAATACATTTAAATGATGCTGCAAAGGACTAATATATTTACCATGCTCCATTTATCTGATAATAATATTAGGTACAGTAAAAGTAAGAGTTGTCCTTGTGCATGCCATGCAGACATATGCAGTGGCATACCCAGGAATTTTGTTCAGGGGGTTTCAACAAATTCAGTTGAGGACACAGGACAGAGAGAAAGGGGATCTGGGGGCAGTAGCCCCCTTGTCAAGTGTTCTAGAGGCAGCTGTAATTTGGTAAAAGAAATTTCATTTCATACAGTAACATTTTCTTAATTTTTGGTATTTTAAGACTATTTATGGTGACAACCAATTTATTTGTCATTGCTAATGTAAAACGATTGCGAACCTAGTTAGTTTTAGAATTTTACTGCCATTTTTCCGAACATCTTGAGGTGTTGGCATACTAAATTCAGCAATTTTTAACAGTTTTCACAATTGGGTTGAATTTGGCACGATTTTGGAGGGCCTTCGGAATTTCAGAGGGGGGATTTTAACCCCACCCCTTTGGTACGCCACTGGACATATGGGGGAATGGAAATGTAACTCCATTCATTATTAACCTCCTCTAGAAGGAGACAGAGAGAAATGTCTTATTGAACAAAACTGTCAGTTTTTAAACTCGTGTAGTGATGGTGGCAGACAAATGAAATACGAGTATGGAGCATTGGTGGAATTATACTGATTCGGGAAAACCAGAGTATTTGGAGACAAGCCTGTCCCAATGCCATTTTGTCTACCACAAATCCCACATAGACTGATCTGGAATCGAACACAGGCCTGTATGGTGACAGGCTAGTAATTAATCACAATTCCTTGGTTGTCCAAATGGAATTCAGTATGTAGATAAATCTGTACCAATAGACTAGGACTGCACGGTGTAATATCTGTAATTTACAATAGACATTTCCAACAATGAAAATATTTTCTGTCTTTCTGTTTTAAGGAGAAACATCTACTTTCGTCGACCAGAGACCGGTGCCATGCGTGATATATTTTTGGCTCCTTTCAGCCCTCGTTTGCTAGCTAGTGTGGTTGCTACCGGAGTGGTGATTGCTATAGCTATGGTTCTGGTTAGTGCTTCCACAGCCAAAAGGAATGGAAGACAGGAATCTAGTACAAACAGAAAAAGTTCCAAAACAAAATGGAATCTTGGCGAAGCAATGGTGTGGAGTGTTAGTGTCCTGTGTATGCAAGGTAGTTATAATTGTTTGTTATGGCACATTAAAGAATTGAGTAATTATGACTCAAATGTTAATTAAAATGTGAAATGTTCTGTTGTAGGTAGTTCATGGAGTCCACAGTCTCCTTCAGGCTGTCTTGTACTTATCTTCAGCCTATGCTTTGCTCTGGTGATTTATAATTCTTATGCTGCATTCATCACATCTGTTTTGTCAGTTCATGTTGCTTCTATTAGAGGTCTGGGAGACCTCTTGCAAAGTGACCTCCAATTTGGCTACACTCTGCGAGGTCAGGATGAGGCATTTCTTCGGGTACGTAACTTACATATGATTTCTTGTATAGGTACACATTATCCACAATTTGTTTACCTGGTTTTCAAAATACAGGATTACACTTGAAGAATGTTCACACTGATAAACCATGACCAAAACTTACTGTTGCACATTCTCCTACACCCACAAGCTGTAGAAGCATCAGGTCAGCATTAAAACGATTAATTTAATTATTCTCTTCTAATTAATTAAACACTGGTGCAACATTCAACAAGCAAACTGGCTGAAGTGGTAATGCTTCAGACTTGTTTTTTACATAACAGTCTGACTAATGCACATAAATATGTTAACACCACTTTATTCACATGACGTATCAGTACTCCACATAGGTGGCCCCTTGAGGTCTGAAACATGTAGGAGTGTAACAATGTAAATAAAGTGGTGCTAACATATGTGCATTATGGATTTTTATGTAACAAACTTGTCATTAGTGCATGGATATGGACAAGATAAAGCTTCAGACTTGTATTCAGGAGATGCTTGTTGCAACACTTGGCTGTCCTGTGTAGTGTCTTCTGTGTTTTTCTGCAGTCCATACAGGCAAAGAGCATAACAGTACCTAAATGATGCCATGACCACTTCTTTCCAAATCCTTTCAAATTCATTGCTCACCAGTCATCTAACAATTCTGAGTTATACACATACAGTCTGGGTTACTGACAGCATCACACAAAATCTAGGCCTGTACACAAAATAAACACAAGAGTGCAACATGGAATCCATCAATAAGAAATTAACCAACTATACAGTGGTATTGTTGATATACACTTGGCAGCATTCACATACCAAAATTGTAACTTTATTGGCTGTAACACCTAATACTACTACTACTACTCCATGGCTCTACAGTCCTTGTCCTTATTGATAAAAGCACGATGTTCCGCGAAACCACTGGGACCAATTACCCATTGAAGTGGTATCATATACTAGGAAAACGGGGTCCTTAGGTTTTATGACTGACCCCTCTCCCCCCTCCCCTCTAAGGTTCAGTCTTTTACTTTATAATGATAGGATAGCTTGAGGATTCGGTTCTCAGGCCACAGTAATCACTCTTCTATACAATTTAGGCTACTTTTACTGTCGTATTGATTTGTCGTGCTGTCCTTTTAAAATACATACACCTTTTATTTTTAAAACACACAAAGAAATAATTTCATTTCCAGCTTTATATAAGTATATACCTCCAATCATAATATAATCTGATCATAATCATCACCACGTAGTCGTTAACAGGTCCACTTTTAATATGGTAAATTGAAGCTATATACTTGTAGTGTTTACACTCTAAACATAGTTATCTGTCTAAAGATTTCTAACATTGCGCACCATACACTTAACAATTGTAAAGTTCTCACACAATCAGGCCATATTCCGACGTGTTTGGTGTCATAATATGGACTGATTGTGTGAGAACTACAGAATTATTAATTGTGTGGTGCATAATGTTGGGAATCATTTGAAAAATAACTTAATAAAATGCACGGTATGAATAACAGCATGAAATTTATAACATAGGTTAATATTTGTTCAAACTTCAAGATCGCAAGATGGGGTATCATTTCCTTCTTCTGACAAACAGTATTTGAAAATAGGCTTCTATGTGATGTTGTATCATGGTCTGTATTTAGAAACCGAATGATATTGAGTAAGAACTGTAGCAGGCATCACAAGTGTTATCGTATATCCAAGACATATAGCTGTTTATTATGGTGTAGAGGGTTGGTATTGTTGAGTTTATACAGTAATTGTTGGCAGAAATAACGCCTGGAACACACAGCAATAATAATTTCACACATCATGATATTATAAAAATGACTTTTTAGGACTTATGACACTGGACCTCACTGGCGCCACAGACAACATAAAAGATAAGTACTTGGGTGTTAATGCTCACTTAAAACAAAAGACAATCGACAACAAAATAAAATCTTAATAACTTAGTGTCATATTAATATTCATAAATGTAAACATAGTGACGTAATGGACTTGAGTTCCGAGAGCGGCAGCAGGATGCTCGGCGTACAGGAAGTTTAGGGTCTAAAGATAGCAATGTACGTACGTATAACGTAACATTAAGGCACGTTCGTGCAACCACTGTTGCCATGAAGAAGCAATAAATATTACATATTCTCAGAGTGTGTATGTAAACTTAGGTATCCAGAATGCAATGTGCATGTGCCATATTATCATGTATGGCCTGTTGGGCTCTTCTGTATGTATGTACAGTACATGGTCCCATGAGTGCAAGATTTTCGAAAAAAGGTTATTGAACATAAAATGTGTTTTGAGCCGGTTAATATAAAGGCCATGCTTTGCACTCTTTACCGGATCGGTAGTTCGAATTTTGCCTGGTTGCTCTGCCTGTGTTTATAGGTGCGTTCGCAAAGTGGCGGAAAACTGTTATTTGATCAGTCATGTGTCCATACGTCCGTCCGTCCGTCCTCATGGAACAACTCGGCTACCACTGAAGGATTTACGTGAAATTTTTATTTTAGGGGCTTTATTAATTTCCAGCAGGGGGTAGAAATATTTTTATTTCGCCCCCCTCCCCTCCAAAGCATCCTCTGGGGCCCAGAAAACCTCCTATTCAATAGGTACAGAGGGCTATTCCCCTACTGGTTAAGTGGCTGGGTTGTGAAGCTTACCATTCACCTCCAGCAAATATTAAGGTCAAGAATGCTCCTTATACTTTCAAGGCATGAAAAGGGATACCTTTACCTTTTTATTACTTTGTGGAGTAGATAATACATAGAGAAGCTACATTTATCAGTTATTACAATATTGTCACATGTTTAAGAACAACTTTCTGATATCTTAAACATTCAAGAAAATTTACTGTCTTGAGAGTCTGCATTAGTGTTTCTTATCAAGGGTGAAGGCAACATAGGGTTTTCAAGGGAATCCTTCAAGTGTTTCTTAAATTTTTCTCAGTGGTAAGAATCTGTACTGAAATCAGGAGAATATTTTAAAACTTCTGTGGAAATGTATAATTAATAAAACCATGAACAAGATGGAGAAATTATGTGACTAAACTGTTTGGGCTTCAGGATACATTCAACGGTGCATTTGAGGGCTCTGTTCTTCTGGGATGTAGTGCTGTGTCACTAGGTGACACACTTGATGTTTCAAGACTGCAGGATGGTCTTATATTCAAGGGTCAAAATGTCCACTGACATTTCAACCACCAAAGGTGACACCATCACGCTGTCTCAGAGCCTCTGGCATTAATCACGCAGTGATGTAACACCATATCCCAGAAGAATGCAGAACTCTTATGTTGTATAATTTGGTTACATATTCCACTGCAATTGGAAACATTTTTGTATGGTAACTGCTGATCTTACAGAAAAGAAAGCAAGGTAGAATGGTTCTAACTAAAATAATGGACAAATTAAAGTCAAGCAAAGGTAACAGAATTTCATACCTAACCAAAACAACTGCAACATTCAGAAAATTTATTTTGGTCTGTACAAACTAACAAATATGAAAATTGTTTTCTAGCAGCTGGTGAATGACACTACATTACGTCGACTGTATTTTCGAGGTTTGGTCCGGAACCATGGAGTAGATGAAGCCTCTTTTGGATTACTGAAAGCGTCTTATGGTGGCTATGCATTCTTTGTATCGGCACGACTAGGCAGGAAAGCACTCAATTCGTTCATTGAGCATGACAAGCGCTGTGCTATTCAAGAGCTCACAGTTGAAGCCACCAAAAGTGCCATTGCTTTACCTATGGGCATTACATCACCATACAGGAGACTTATCAATCTCAGGTAATTAATCTTCACAAAATATGCAAGCATGAACAATTAAAAATCAGTTTGTAACTGCTACTTATACACTAACCCCCCAAGCATGGTTTGGGATATGGATCAGCCAGTCAGTACTTTCATTCAGGTGCTGTGAACTCTAATTTCTTAGCCATCAAGAACTAATTATCTAATCGTCATACACGTAGGAAAATATGTGCTTAGTAAGGTCTTGTCAGAAAAACCTACACTTTTTCTGTGTTGTTTTAGGTAAATACAGATTTTAAATTCAGCATACATGCTTGTTTTTATCTGGTCACACATGATTGTCAATCACTTTTCACAAAATCTGCCTAGTGCAGCTCATTTTTCTTTCTTGAAGGCATTCTATGCAATTTATAAAATAACATTAGTCTCTTAATCAAATTCCATACAATTTTCAGTCATGTATTATATAATAAACATAGGCTGGAACATTACTCTTTTTATCTGCATCCTAACTGCTCTGTTTTTGTGGCTGTGAATTAATTAACTCTAAATACTTATATTAGTGGGGTTAGCATATTCAAATGTATTACCAAGCATTATACATAGCTATACCTTTTTTTAATCCAGTAATGTATTTTTCCCTGCAGCCTATTACGCATGCGGGAAGCAGGAGTTCTAGGACCCATTCAAGAACGCATGCTACCATCAATGCCACGTTGTCAAGCCTACTCTGCCTTCAACAGTGCAAGCCTAACAGATGTATACTCAGCATTCCTAGTCTTAGGAGGTGGATTGGCAGGAGCAATTTGTATGGGTATATCGGAAAAAATTTGGAAGCGCCGAGTCTCTATTGGGCACTGGGTAGCTATTAAGTGTGCTGGTAAGGATAAGTCTGAATCCATACCTAACCTGCAAAGTGTTCCACTACACAGGCAGACACACAAAACATCCAAGTTTCAGCATGATATTCAGTGGTTTGATTAGGCAAATAGTGTAATGTACTGGAAATTAATGATAGTAATTGAGTCTTCAAGAACATTTCAAGTCTGTTTTGTGATTAGCTTTAAGTACACCTTTTCTCCCATACAGCATTAATTACTGAACATGTCATCAGCATAACTAATAGAGCAAATAGCATAAAACATAAGCTGCTGTCAACTGATGAACAGTTGCACATTACAAACAAGTTGGCTCCTACTTAAAATCTTCCTCCAGAAACAATTGTCTCAGTGCTTGGTACACAAATTCAAAACACAGGACATAATACTCAGTGTGTAAATGCACAGCAGAGCCAGGAAAGGTCAAAACAGAAATATATATTAAAGTCCACATACATGAAAGAGTTCTGGCAAAACCGGGCTGTTAATCTACAAGATCTGCTAGCAGGAATATTTTGCCTTGTGTTGAAGAATATATCAAATCACTAAAGATGTTAAGACTTAAAATGTAGTTTGATTGTGAAAATGAATCATTTAATAGAGAATTTATATGGAATAATACTATGAGTGAATGTCAATTTAATTACAGAATTATGAAATAATAACATTCCAAATCTTGTCCTTGTAATTCATTCCCACATTTAACAATAATTTTGTGAAAATGTCATAAGAGGGGTTTCATTATAGTTTTCCTTACAGAAAGTCATCCAAATAATAATGGCACAGCTACCACGACCTGAATATTTTATCTTTGTTAAAAAGAAACTTTCATGTAACATAAGGAATTGGTGCACAATTATTACCTCATATAAAGTGACTTTGGCAACAATCTGGCCTGGAACAGTAGCTTAGCTTGACATTCCCACGTTGTTTCTTTACACTGCTGCTGTGTTTGGCAAGACTGATGGAAGACCGTTTCTTAAAGCATATACTTCCATATGCACTTGGTATCACTGTGGTTGGTTCCTCTTTACGACAAGGTTTTTATTATTTCAATGTTTTTGTGTTTAATAATTCCATTAAACACTTTCGTCTAATACCTACATGTAACATACAACAAAAATTCATTCAGTAACACAACAGATAGTGTTACATTACACACCCACACCCTACAATTTCAATACGTTTGTGTAACAAGCCTAGTGTATGAGTTTCTTGTCCTCCATAAATCCCACAAAATTCTTTCAAGACACCATCTTGTCACAGACATTTGGACACACAGAAATATACAATGCCACAAGCACACTCAATATTGATCAGAGCTAATTGGTATGGTATTGGATTCATAGATCTCGAGAAGAGAGGTGAGAGAGATAAAAAGTGATGCTCCTTACATCTACCTCTCTCTGTGGCCATTATGTGGAAATATGCCATGTTTTACATGACCAGGCATTGTCTTTGGTACAGGAGAGCATACATTTGACCCTCCACCAAGTAGCATTGTTGTTTTTGTTGTTGTTGTTGTTGTTTTCGTCGTCGTCGTCGTTGTTGTTGTTTTGTTTTGTTTTTGTTTTTGTTGTCATCATCAAATAACTTCTCACATTATATCTAACAATATGTTTCAATTTTAATTAGTCATCTTCACACTAATCTCATAAAGGAAAAAAAATGCATTTCTAAAATTGTATAAACAATGTCACGTCTCAATTTTGGAATTATATCTTCATTCTGTTTACACCACCTATAAAGTTGGAACAGAGTGTTCTGAAATGTCAGCACACAAAATTCAGACACCGGAGAATCAAGAGAAGGAATATATCGTATCTTAATTTCTGACAAAGATATGTACCGTAGAAACTCCCCTAAATCTGGCATCTATATTAAGTGATGTACAACTTTTTTGTATATCAAAATTTCCGGAAGATTTGCACAGTTTGTATGTAACGTTTTTGTGTTTAATTATAAATGTAAAATCTTCTTTGCTGTCTTTATTTCTTCGTTGGTAAAATGCTTTTTTTTTTTTTACTTAGGGAGAGTGCATTTTTAATATGTACATCTTTCCTAAGGACAAATTGCTCTATAGCCAGGATATTATTTGATTCTAGGTGCTGTTCTAATCTTTTGAACGTTATTATTTGTAAGATTTTTTACATGGCTGTTAATAGAGATATTGGTCTGTAATTACTTATGTCTTTTTTCTCCTTTTTTATAAATAGGTCGCACTATTGCGAATTTGCACCTTTCCAGTGGTCAAAGAGCGATTATATATATAAGTCTGTCATATCATGTTGAGTTTTCTGGTTTGAGAGACACATTATTGTTTTTACTTCTGCTTCTTAGACCGGAATTGGAATTGTTTTCATTTGTACTATATTATCAGGTTTAATATTTCTTAAAAATGATGAAGCTTTGTACGTATCACTATGTTTACTATTTATGTTTGTGATTATCTGTGTATAGAGCTTATTAAATACATTTGCAGTGTCTTTAGTGTTATTTAATAATTTATCACCACAGTTTATCTTAGTTATTATGTCATATGACTGTGAGTTTCCAGATTTTTTTTTTTTTTTTAAATTTTCCATGCAGCTTTAACCTTGTTTGAAGAGGCTGCTCTCTGATTGTGGAAGTATTGTTTTCTTTGGCCTCATTTATTACTCTCTTTACTATGTTGCAATATTTTTTATAATAATCTTTTATCTTAATATTATCTTTAATATTTCTATATAGGGAATAGAGCTCTCTTTTCTTGGTACAAGATATTTTGATACCTTTGGTAACCCAGTTGTTATCATTTGATCTACAATATTTATACAATACAGGAAAGCTAGCTCCATAATGTCTTGGGAAAATACATTCAAATCTATTGTACATTTCATTTACACAGGTAGTTTCATATACTGTGTCCCACGTTTCTTCTCTTAACAGCGCCTGGAAGTGTTTTATAGTTTGTTCATTAATTAGTCTAGTTTTTTTTTTTTTTTAGGGAAACTTTGCTACAGTTCAATGTTAGCATTTTGTAGTCAAATGATTTGTGCATCATTATCTGATAAACCATTTATAAAGGGTTTTACTTGTATTTTATCATATATCGTGATGACCACAAAGATAGTGTCTTTTACTGTTCCATTGTTGTTAATTATTCTTGTTGGAAAATCTACATCTTGCATCAGATTAAATGTGTTCATCAGGGTTTCGAGTTTTAATGTATCATTGCTTTTTATAAAGAGGTTTATGTTTAGCCTAAATCAACACAGATTAAGTAAGTAACATTTGGTTGCAGAAAGTAGTTTAAAATATTTTGCAATGAGTCATAGAATTGTTTTAAGTTCCATGCTGGGGCTCGATAAATGGAAAAAGTAATCAATTTTTTCATTTTAACATGTAATTTGACTGCACATATTTCAAATGTCTTCCCTTGACAATATTTTTTAGGTCAATTGTCTGAAAGATTATATTATTGCTTATTAGAATACACACTCCTCCTCCCAGAGATTCCCTCCTACAGAAACTTGAGGCTTGTTTGTATCCGTCTAGGGAAAATTTTGCAATTTCTGATTCTTTCAAGTGGTGCTCAGTAAGACAAATGAGGTGAGGCCTAATGTGATTCATTTGCAAATTTGTGCTTAATTTATCACACTTGTTAGTTATTCTTCAGATGTTTTGATGATATATTGTAATGCTATTTATTCTCTTACTTCTACTGTGTGTTATCAATTCCATAAAAAATCGTTTTTTGGATTTGGGCAGTTTCTTTGTGATTTTGAATTTCTACTTGTTTCTTTACTGTCTTCCAAGGGGATATCTGTGCTCTGATCTTCTTTTTTTGAGGTATCCTTTTTTTTTAACCTCTGTCTGTCTCCTTTCTGTCTTTCAGATATGTGCCTGTGTTCAAAACCTCTTTTGTTTCAACCTCCTTTTTACTCAGACTTCTACTTGGTTCCTGACTATCTCCCAGCTGAATATCTGAGCTTAATGCCTCTTTTGTTTTAACATACTTTCTACTTGAGCTTCTGTTTGTTTCCATAGTGCCTTCTAGGTGTATGTCTGTGCTCAAAACCATTTTTGTTTCAACATCCTTTTTACTTGAGCTCCTACTTGTTTCCTTGTTACCTTCCATCTGTATATCTGCACTTAAAATCTCTTTTATTCTAACATTCTTTTTGACTGAAGTTACTACTCTATCATTTACTTCAGTAGTGGAGACTGACTGTTCATTAGCTATTTGTTTTGCAGACTCAATTTTCCAGTGTAAATTGACTATGTTTACTTTTTGACTGTCTACATTAGTCAGTAATTTCTCTATTATCTCACTTATCATTATTTCCTTCCCTTTTTTATTCAAATGTAGCCTGTGTCAAGTAAATAGTTCCCTATTGGTTGTTGCTTTAACTAACTGAGCATTCTTGAATCTCTTGGTAACTTTGTGTAACTTCCTATTATAGTTCATAATTTCCTCGTTAACATAGGGTCCTTTTCCTAGATCATATCTAAATGGAACATCTATTAGGTTGATATTTGTATGCTGAGTAGCATGTAGAACACACACTTAAAGTTTCATTGAACAGATTTTCATACAATTCTGTTTGTATGCTGTAAACCTTAGTGTAGTATATTTTTTGTATTATATTATTTAGAATTATTTATTAGAATAGGTCAACTACATGAACACATTTCCATCACTGGGAAGAGACTAATGAATTCCACACGCCACTTTGGGCATGCGCGCCATAGTTGAGATAATTTTTTAGCTAATTAGAGCCCAGTCCCATGCGCCAGAAGCGAGACGCTGCAGTATGATTTAAAGCGTGTGGTTGTAGATGGCAGGCAATAGAGCGCTCGATTTAATCTACATCGTTGGTGAGTACCCGTGCTCAACTTGGAATCCGTGGCCACAGCCAGTATGAGTATTCTGTGCCACCAATCAAGGCGGTGGTTTCGATCAAGGTTGTGCAATTGTGGATGTACGTATAAAAATGGTAGGTAAATAAACGCATGTTTCTTTGACATATTATAATTAATTGCGATATGCTGTGTATTTTATATGTCTGAGCGTGGAATGCTGAAAATCACAAGGAAAAGGTTTTGTTCTACCTAAAAATAATGAGTGGGTATTTTAGGTTATATTCTGAATGAAGGCATCACGATGTGCTTGAAAATCAATTAGTATTACACAAACGTACGTCAGGACAATCTATTTATTCTAGAGTAAGGCTACATGTTTCGACTAGACGTTAGTCATCTTCAGGCCCCTACAATTTCGTTACCAGATGCTTTGTCCACTTTGGGATCCCATAGTGTTTACATGTGGATTACTTATTAGCTAAAGCTTTCTAGAAAAGTTATAACTACAGA
>Ga0123354_10008349_pt1 | contig 15734 bp, 6 predicted proteins | sample TergutLab28metaG_2_FD_97872 | JGI IMG/M metagenome (GOLD analysis project Ga0123354, IMG submission 97872) | Labiotermes labralis P4 segment gut microbial communities from Petit-Saut dam, French Guiana - Lab288 P4 | ecosystem: Host-associated > Arthropoda: Insects > Digestive system > Gut ...
GCTCGAAACATGTAGAGGCATGAAATAAAACTTATTGTAAAACAAAAATTTTGTGCATCAAGTTGGTTAATTACTGAGATAAATATACTGAGATGCACGGTCAGCAAAACGTCAAAAAAAAAACACGCACTGGGTTTTCTGAAAGACAGAACAAATTCTTTAAATACTGTTACTTAAAAAAACTCGGCGTTTCAAAAAAATAAATACTTTTTATGGTTCCGATAATATGGAAGCCTAAGAATTCTGTTTCTACCAGAGATTTCGTGTATTGACGTTTTTAAAGTCTGTCAGCCTATCGTTTTCTTTCCATTTAAGCCGTGAAGACTTACGTATAACTCTCCAGATGGAGTATTGATTCATAAAGGCTTATTATTAAGTAAATGAACCAGTAAGTAACGAAGAATAGGAGATGGTGTCTTTCTTGAAAAAGTTGTTGTTAATCAGCTGACCGAGAAGTTAAAAACATTTGGACTATCCAAAACTATAATCTTGTTTACAAATTGCGTAATTAAAGTACATATTTGGATATTAAATACCTGAATCCACCTAATACAAAACAACTTTTTAAAAATTTAGTTTCAGTTCAACATCAGTCTATTTTCTCTGCAGCCATTAGCAACATAGTGGATGTGCACCGGAAAAAAAACGGTGTTACCGGTCACAAACAGAGAAATGTGCTTGAAATGAACTGACAACGAATATCTTGGTTGATATTGTCCCGCTGTGCATTTCTATATAAAGTGTTAATTATCCGACAAAAAATAATAATTCAGATTTATTATATTAGTCAGTTATTATACACTACAACCGGTCCCAGTGGCCTCATGGTCTAAGGCGTAGGTCTGCGGCCGTTCGCCTGCTGAGACTGTGGGTTCGAATCCCACCGGGGGCAAGGATGTTTGTCTGTTGTGAGTGTTTTGTGTTGTCAGGTAGAGGTCTCTGCGACGAACTGATCACTCGTCCAGAGGAGTCCTACCGACTGTGGTGCGTCGTTGTGTGTGCTTTAGAAACCTCGTGAATGAGGAGATCCTGGCCCACTGGGGCTGTCGCGCCAAAAACAAACAAAATTATACACTACAATATGTTTCGGCTGTACAGAACAGCCATCATCAGGTAGATGACGGTTACGCCAAAAAAGAAATATAAAGTGAGAGAGAGCTAACTTTGAGTAAAGGTAAAGTTTTTCCGTTACAGGCCCGGTGTGGCCCAGAGGGCGCTAGAAGGGGGTGAGTGGTCAGCAGCACGCCCCGGCCGCACTTCACCCCCAGGAAAGATCCAGTACTCATTTTACGGGAGGCTGGGTGAGCCCCAGGGCCAGTCTGGACGGGCGGAAAATCTCATCCCCACCGGCATTAGATCCCAAACCATCGAGCCCGTAGTCAGTCGCTATACCGACTGAGCTACCCGGTCCACAACTTTGAGTAATGTTATGAATTATAACAATATTATTCTATGAACGACATAATAAGATGAAAACTAATACATAACCATGAAACAGAATTCGTATAGGACAGCTATGGACCGCACTATCTGTTGTCGATACACCGGAACGTGTCCAGCTTGCTCAGTCCTTTACTTGGAAACTTAAAGTGTTTTAGCACAAGCGATACAACTCGAGTGTTCCGTTTCAAGGTTATCACAAGCCAAAATGTGAAGTTTTGCACCAACAAACTTACTACGCTAAGCATTTTCCTGGCAATCACAGAATGTGAAGGTTTTGCCATTACTCATATTTTTTATCTTTTATTTTTCTATCATTTTCACCATGTTGTTTATCCAATTTATTTTATGGCTCGATACAGAGTATACCTAAGGAATTCTGTGACATAATTATGTATTACTTTTCATCTTATTATACCGTTCTTGGAATAACTGCTATAATTCACAACAACGTAAAGACAAGCCTCTCTCTCCCCTTTTATTTATTTTTGTGTATCCGACTTCTACCTGATGATGGCTGATCCGGACAGCCGAAACATGTTGTAGTGTATAATAAAGACATTGTAATAGAACTACATGTTTTATTTGGTCGCATAATTATCACCTTAATAATGAGTATCAATTGTGGCGGTCTTGTTTACGCCTAGGCCTCTCATATTATTAATTTTTTTTGCGGTTTATGATTCAGTAAGTTCAATGCATTTTAATTTACTCTACATGCTGAAAATTCGCTTGTTTTATCTTATCTGTCTATACACAGTGGTACAGAAATATGTCGACAGGTATTCACTCTTAGAGCGAAAATGACAGAAAGACTTTCGGTGTCCGAATATACCGCATCTTCAGACCGCACAATAAATACATTGATAAAATCCTCCAGTCACCAGGACGTTTACCTTTGTCACACTATAAATAACAAAAATACAATACGTTCCGGCAGCTAAATGCTTCCGTCCCCGGGCGAGATTGCTTCCGAAATGTGGATGTTTCTTTTAATAAGGTGTGACGATGTAGAAGTCCCGGTGATTGTGAATGACATTAGTTAAGTGAAACCAGTGTCAAGAACTTGTATGATACAAGCACAATGATATTTGCCGCCAAATAAATAACTCTGAATTTGAAGTTTAAATTTCATTACGTATGAAGGACGAAAGGGACACTAAGGTAGAGAAAAATTAACTCACACTTCTATTATACATGTACTGTTAGAGAAAACATGTTCGAATGACTCCTGTCCTTTCTTGGGTAGAAACCTGTGAAGTTCCTGCTCAATGCCTATATTCTTGTTAGCACTACAAAACAACTTGTTTAGTCCCTCGAATTAGGTCTTGAAGTTTGAAAGGTGTCGACCCTCAGTATAAGGAAAGACGAAATCTTAGAAGTGCCAATTTTCCTTATACTGTTTCACTTCCCTCATTCGTTTCATACTGTACAGATTTCTTCAAGTTATATGCCACAGTTACATGCAGTTCGTTGGAGCTTCAGATCTGTAGCCTCATGAAAATGAATACAGAAAATTTCTTGACATAATTTCATAATGAAACTGAGGCCTGAGATTCTTCACAGCCATAACAATTTTTATTTAAAAATTCGGATAATTATCTGGTGGGTACTTACCAACATTTCGGGAGTAGGCCAGCTCCAACTTCACGGTGACACTCATAAAAAAAAAAAAGAGGATGAGAAATACTGCCCATTACATACTAAGGGAAGAACTAAGTGGGTTTAACAAGCATACACCATGTTTTGAAAGTGCATTTCTTTCAAACCACGTAATTTAGAAAATAAACACAGCCTTGAAAGGCACGCATTGTCTTTGCAGACTTTTGTAAAAGGGTTTGAGGGAGTGACTGGAATAATACAGTGGGCAATATTACAAGGAATGTATACCGACAACACACTATTGAATTTTTTAGAGCAATATGTTATCCCTCAAAGACATAAACACATCTAAAGCAATATTGCCCACAAAGAGGGAGGCAGCTTCTTACCCACACTTTGTGTTGCTATACCGGCGACATCCTACAAATGTACAAGCTTGGTAACTCTAGAGCTACTAGACTCTTAAAACACATGCAGTTTACAGTATGAAGGTCAAACACAAAGAAACGATTCTAAAAATGAATTACAGGGATCTGTATTTCGCTCAAATCAATTGCATAAGAAACGCAACCTTAACTTTTCAACACACGAGACCAAAATCGTGGCCTTTATTGATCAGAAAACTGTGAGGTCAAAAAGAGATGGGTCAGACAATCATACTTAAAATTGCTGCCAATTGTATGTACTTAGTCTGCAGGGTTAGTTGCAGGCATGATAATGAGGCTGATCATAAACTGAACAAGTTCGAGCAGTTTGTGGGACCACACTTAAAATATGTAAAGTAATGGAAGGGGCGATTTAAAGTTAAAGAGAACACCTCTACTTTTGTATGTGTGTAAAGCATGGTGGTAACGCAGGGATGTTAAAGAAATACGAGTACAAGCTACGAAACAAAATTCCATAGAATACTTAAAAGTTTCAGTTAATTGTACAATACACAAAAACAAAACAGAAATAAAGAAAATACCGTCGATCACAGCTAAGGAGTTTTAATAATAATATATACATCGGTTGAGTCGTAAAAGACGGATATATTATATACCTCTGTTATAATCACAACGGAATGAACCGATTTAAGATATGAGCTATACTGCCTGTCAAGTCAGGAATCTTCAGAGCAGTATAATATTGTCCCAAGCAGATATTATAATTATTGAAAATTATCTGAGCATTACATAAAGTAACATGAAATTATCTACAAACAGAATACTGTTAGATTTTATGCATGTCTGCGAACCGAAGAAAACCATGTCGCGCATACTGTTTAAGTATGGTGAGCTAACCTCTAACAAAAAGCTAAGTTGCCCGTACGCAAGCCATGAAGGCAGAAAAGCTAAATGCAGCGACAGTCCCGCTCATTTCAAACATCTGCACTACGCAGAGAAGAGTGGCGAGTAATAGCTTCACACATCCTTACACCCTCGACATTACCCCAGTTTACGGACTGAGTATTAGATAGGAGAGGCCACAGCGCCGAACTAGAAGTTTTGAACCGCTGACCGCCCAGCTCGCAACCCAGTCGCTATAACGAATATGCCAATCAGGCTACGACAAAACCTGCTCGCAGTATAAGCGCAGTACCGTAACTAAAATGTAAAGATTGGACCCCGACTCACGGCAAAATGAATTAGCGGATAACGATGCGCTGCCAGCCGTCACGCGAAGTGGCTTGAGCGAAGATGTGATTTTACGAGTTCAGATAGAGCAATATCAATGCACAACCAAAGAATGTCATATTAATACGAAATCTTACTTTATGAACTCAGAGCGGCTGCGAATTAAACAAATGAGCAATTTTTACTTGTGTGTAGAAGCCAATTAAAGCTAATTTTATCGACAGTTCTAACACACTGAAGCAAACGTGTGATATATTTAGGTAAGTTTGTATCTATGATGAGGGTTCTGTAACCCTTGTTATAGATGGAGTTCAGAATATTTGACATGCGTCGGAAGGAACGTATGTATAATGACGGAACACATACAAACAAACAAACAAATGTTGGATATCTGTGAAGGAGAGAGGATTTGACAGAGAGACCTGTACTTTATCAATCCTCCCACATCCCATGGAAGGCCAAAAGATAAATTTGTCCCAGCAACGGACTCGAGTTCGTTTGACAGTTGCATGTGCTCCTCATACGTCATGTCCTTCCGGTCGAAAATGGAAGAGAAAGTCTGACCAAAGAAAGAAAATCACACATATATCAATACCCCAAGCGTGACTTATAGTTGCAGCACACAACCTCGAAGGAAGCAAGGGAATTTTGTTGATTCGTTCGTCACGTTTTGAGTGTGACAGAAATTATGCTTACAACAAAGAAATGGACAGATTAATAAATTGACAGAATACTACAAACTGGTTTCCTATTACAGCTATCGATAAGCTCTGTCTGTCTGTCTGTCTGTCTGTCTGTCTGTCTGTCTCTCCGTATGGCAGCGTGGAGGTTTAGCATTTGTCTTTCATTCCAATAAATCTTTTTTTTTGTATGACAAGCGAGGTGGACATTGTAATTTGATTACAATGTGTGGATAAAACCTGCCGCGTCTATTTAAATCTAATAGAGAAATCCAAAAGCATTGCAAAAATTATTGGATTTTTTACCCTTGAAGATGGAATCGATAGGCTGTCCCGAAACGCAGGTAAGTAATTACCATTATACGCTGCGTAGTAACCCAGAAGAACGCAGATTTCATCTAATCTAATACAAGACTGGCCTACATGCGGCCCTCTGTTACGTGATTGGGTTCAATAATGCAATTTAATAAACCTAACGTAAGGGAATCTTATGGTTATTGGACCGTGTATCATCATCTTCATAGTTGAATAAAGAGAGACCAACTTGATGTCACTTGCTTTATTATTTCATTATTTAATGCTCAACATGTTTCGGATGTTAATACATCTATCCTCTGGAGCTTGCGACTTATTTGTTGAGTTATTTCATGGTTTTATTGCTCTGGTTCGATGTGTGTTGGTGTTACGTTGTGGTTTGGCTGGGCTGGTGTGGTATCCGTATGCAGGCTGAAGCATTGCATCAGCCTGCATGCCGGGCAAACTGTACTACTTGCAGGGAAATAAGTGCCGTTCGGACAACTACGGAAGGTAGATCGGGGAAGGCATCGAGGGTGCAGTGCTGGGAAATATTCAGCCTATATTTGTACACGTCGTTATCAGGAACACAGAACTGGTTCCACGAAGCATCATCTATAAATAAATCCAAATAATTGTTCAGTCCTTTAAGAGATTCCCATTATTTTACCAAAACCGAAGCTCTGTTGCGTATTCGCAGAGGCTACACACCTACGAACCACCTGGAGCCAGATGACATTGTTCAGAGTAGATTCTCAGCAGATTACTATATTATATAGAAATCTGTGGATTAGTTGCCGAGGTGACACAAGAGGGTGGAAATTTGTACAGCGCAGTGTTCTCGTTATGAGTTAATTTCAGGCACTTTGTGGAAATAAAAATAAATAGTCCACTTGGAAAAGCTTAAATTGTTGTTGCTGATAAAAAATCTTGAACTCTAAAATATAAAACAAGACATCTAGTGTGATACTCATGAACTCTTGTCTATTCAAATGTAACTGAAATAAAAAGAGAGATTTTGTAAGGACATTTACAACAAATGACTAATATTTAAAAGGAATTTGCAATATTTCAGATTCCTGCAGCTATGATACTGACAGTTCGAGTGTTATAGGTTGTTACGTCGAGCCTCATACGCATCTACAGTCACAGATATTGCGTAAGAATCCTAAGGCCTTCATGTTCAGGGTCAAGCAGACCAAGAAGTCTCCCCTTGGTCTATTTGACTCCCACAAAACAAATGTTTAATGCAAAGAAAAAGACGCGACAAAAACAATTCACACCAGATGAAACCCGCAGTACTGTGCGCCTAAATACAATCTGTAATACGAAGCGTGAATGAATTCATAATAGAGGTTAACATGTTAATTAAAGAAAATTTAGAGCCTCACTAAAATTATTCCAGAAGGAACCATTCAAATACGTTTACAATTTACTTTCCTGGAACGATATTTGAATAAGCCATGACCATTTCCTATCTTTATGTATTAATAAATACCAGAATCCTCATCACTAAAGGTTAAATATTTGATTATGCGTAACTCGTATCGATAAATTAAGATCAAACAATAACTCTGATCTTTCTATTGCATAATTTATACTTCTGCGAAAGCCAATGCAGTGAAAACAACGACCTGCAAAGTGAAAGTGTACGTAACTTTCAAAATTTAATTTTTAGTTTTCCTAAAGAAATTTCCGACTGTTCCATTCAGTTTAAAATATTTCCTCTTTTCAGGCAGTGTAATGTTCGATATTTCAAAAGTATCTTTGGCCTCCGTGCCTGTCCTACTAAGTTGCATGGCCATAATTTTGCATAAATGCTATAGAAAAGCAAAATAATATCATCAGGAGAAGAAGATGTTTGAAATAAATATCTTTGTAAGCATTTCAGTTGGAAACAAAGTTCATACACTCGCAACAGATTTTAAAGAAATACATCTCACCTCCGTAGGTGCGTGTCTGGTTGGCTTCTAAATATAGTTTTGCCCTCATATGATATAATGTACCAGCACAAGCATGCAGTCTTTCTTTCTGCGATTTCAGTGTTTTGAAACCAAAAATACTCAGGTCACACGGAACTGCCAAAGGCATGCTTATTGGATATATCTGGATGCACACGTGGCGAAACAATGTGTTTTATGAAACTGACGATCCCTCAAGTCTACCTACGTTTCGGACAAACCAGTTTCCCCCATCTTTATTAATACAGGGTTATATTATTTTCGTTGTTACACCGTGCATGTTGTCGAGTTACTCAATTATTATACCAACTACTGCACATATACAAAATTTATAAAATTTATATATGTGCAGTAGTTGGTATAATAATTGAGTAAGGCTTATATTAATTTAAAAATTAAAAGTTATATCGTAGGCATACATGATATTGAAGCTGCTGAAAACTGTAGCGGAATGTAACCTCCACCAGCTTATCCTTCATACCAAGTCTCATTAAAATTTCCAAATACATTTCGAACTAAAAATGACAAACAAGCACACACAATGGTATAACAACGTTTCCTTACGCAATTTATCTCTTTCCGTACTGCTGGATTAAGTCTTTTGAAATATTTAATTAGTTTAAATTATATTCGGTTAGATCGGTAGATACACGTCATTTGACAGTTTTTATTCAAAGTCAGCCTGAAACCCTCAGCACAGAGAATATTAACAAGCGGCTCAAAATTGGATTGAAATAACTTATAGTCTAAATACTCCTTCATACTCATACGAATTTATTTCTCGTGTTACTCCACTTCCTGGAACAGTCAACGTTCAGTTCTGCACCCGCATAACAAGCACTCGAAAGTCATCCTTACCCCGTTTTAGAACTCATCCAGTATGCAGCAATATAGTAATTAGCCACGATAGCTATATGTGGGCTATACAGTTCCGTCCTGAAACCGGGTGGCTGCTTTTAAGTGTATTGAAATATATTGCTTGTCATAATTTACAGGCAATGTGTAAGCGGGTTGGTAATTATGGGATCCAGAGGTGAAGCAGCGAATATGCGTATGGAATCTCCTGCCGGAAAATTTTGCTGTAGGTTCAAAAATACATTAACTCGGTGATAAAATAAGGCTTATTTCAGTGTCGGGTGGGAATCCGGACAGCTGTGGGTTAACCATTTTGATCTGCCTGAAATGAACAATACGTCCTTTTATTTGAACCCACGCAACTCGCCAACACACAGCCTACAACAAACTAATCCGCCACCCAAATAACTAATATCTGTACATGTTAGCAAACCTAACTAGCCACCTACGGGCTACCTACCTGCCAACCAACCCACAGGCCTAAACATAACCCCCCCCCCCCACTTGTGTACTGAGTCCTGAAGACTGATGGTTCTCAGACCGCTGGCAAGTATAACATAGCAAGTTACAATCGGCCGTCAGTACTCACACAGTACCCACCTCTTTATCTATCTACGTATGTAACAATTCAAGTACCTAGCCTTCTAAGCACCTGAGTAATTAGCTGCTTAGCTACGTAGTCTGCACAACTATGTTACTGACCAGTTACGCATTTAAGTACCTGTCTAGACATACCAACTGACTAATTAACGAATTAGCTAATACGTACAAACAATCCTATTAAGTTCAAGCCGTTGCAAGTGGAGTAAACAGCTACGTGGAAGAACAGATTTAAACGTTCAGCCATCGTCACTTCTAAGATTTGAGAATGAACACATTCAAACCTTACATTCTCATCTCATCAACGTAATTGTAACATTTCCTGTCACTTTACACGTGTAAGAACATCATATTAGGTAATGAGTGTATTGTATTATCAACGGCGGACATCAATGACAAGAGCCATCCCCCCCCCCCCAGTCGCTGTCCTGTGCCACATCCTTTCACCCATTGTCTTACTGTCCTAATCCCTTACGATCCATTTTTGTCGTCCCGTAATAAGCACAGTAATACAAATTTAAAGCTACCTAACATGTCTTCTTTCAGCAAACCGTCAGGCTGTTACCGAGAAGTAGGAAATGCGTGCGGGCTCTTGTGGAAACGAACACGGACATTTCGATTCTATAAAATGTGCGGAATTGCTTTACGACCCGAAAACTTGCCGCCTACTAAAAAAAAAAAAGTTTGGCTCCACGGTGTTAGTAATAATATAATATTTATTAACTGCAAGTGGGTTGCCACCCGGTGGCAGTGGTTATTCTACATGTATACAAAATATCAAATTGGTTAGTAATAAATTTAAGTCGGGAGGGCTACCTGAGAAGCGTGTAGTGGCAAATTAGAATTTTGGGAACCATCTCAGCATTTGCTTATAGACACAGGGAAACCAAGAAAAACCTGTGTCGAGGTGGCCGGTCACAGGACCTTCCGAATGTTCGGATGATAGCGAACATCCAATGTAATTCACTTGACTTGAAACCCACAGAACCTAAAATATGTCTTGCTGCCGTGTCTAGGTTAGTGCAGAACAGATGTTACTTCTTGAAATAAATACTTGTTAATATCAAATATTTAGGCATGCTGCCTTTTCTGAAGGTGAGGTCTTCCACCTTCCGGGTTGCTGTGCGGCGCTGGTTTCTAGGCTGTTATTGACGTTTCCAAACAAAATATCGTTCCCATCTTCAATGACCAGTCATTCTTGGATTCTATGACACTTACAGACAGGACCGGCACGCTGTACCGAAACAAAGTACCAGCAAAGGCCGCTTTGCATCCCAGACGAGCGAACGCCTCTCTTGCTACACGGCGGAACACAAAATACTGCAAGCAAATAGTGGATTGTTTATTTTTATAATAAATGGTCCCACACCGACACGCTGAAATGCTCAACCTCCACGGAACCCATCCTTCAGTTAACATGCATTTTGAAACAAATTTCTCATTTACGCTTTAAGTTTTCCGAGTATTTCTTCCACTTTTTCATTTCTCCCATTACTGCTAATAACACCACCCTTTTCATTCCAATATTTTGAATGAGCCTTAAAATTGCAAGTCACCAGTTTCAACTAATTTGCGGACAACCTAAATTAGAAAAAATAGTAGAACTTCGGCATAAATTCATTAGACATTAATATCGTTTCGTGACTTAATTATTTCAGTAGATTCTTCCACCACTAGGTGGAACTGTGAAACGGAATTGTGTTTGTATCTTAACATTTACATTTGTACGAATTGTCCCCTGTTTAAAATAGCGAATGCATCGTGGATTCGAAAACAACAAATTCAGCCTTGTAAAAACTACAACTTGGTAATGTGCTAAACGACAGTTGGAGTAAGTTAACAAGGCCTATTTTAATGAACCCAGACAGAAGCTTCTCATGTCTGGCCTAGAAATTTTATTTTGCACTTCTGTTTTAATATGGATCTCGTCCCTTCATTGCATGGAACAATGAGACTGGCAAAATTTTCCCACTAGTTTTTTTTTTACTGAGGGCAATGGCCAATCCTTGTGGCCGAGCAGTCTATGGCGTGGGGTTAGGGCCAATCGCTTTTGGGATTGCAGGTTCGAATACCGCCGGGAGTATGGAAGACGGTCTCTTGTGAGTGTTGTGTATTGTCAGGGAGAGGTCTCTGCGACGGGCCGATCACAAGAGTCCTACCGAGTGTGGTGAGTCTGAGTGTGATCATGAAGAGTCGGTAATAAGAAGGCCTTGGCCCACGAGGGGCTCTTGGTGCACGGAAAAATTCGAGGGCGGTATCTCAAAAGCAGATTACTTTATAATTTATCTCAGTATTTAACCAACATGATGCACAAAATTTGTTTCACAATAAGTTTTATTTGATGCCTCTACATGTTTCGAGCACATGTGCTCATCATCAGGATACCAGAGGCTGTGTAATGCAATTTTGACCTCCTGATGATGAGCACATGTGCTCGAAACATGTAGAGGCATGAAATAAAACTTACTGTGAAAAAAATTTTGTGCGTCAAGTTGGTTAAATACTGAGATAAATATACTGAGATGCACGGTCAACAAAACGTCAAAATACTTTATAATTGTTAAAGACAATTCATCTTTAAACAAATCGCGAAATATATTTTATGGTGTTTCCTTATGACACCATAAAACCTTTTCCCCTCAAACTAAGGAACTGAACGGGGCTCAGAAACTCTTGAGATTTCAACATTCACTCATATATTGGAACGAATTTCCCCAGATTTTATGTAACCGGAAGTTTCATTAGAAGATTGTCTCTTCTCGAAATTAAGTGCTAAAGAGAAACAAAGTCATGTATCTTATGCGTATTGGACCTGCATCATCTTGATATTTGAATACACCAGCACGCCTCAAGTCAGCCTACACAACGCAACAAATAGTCGCAAGCTCCTGAAGATGGACGTATTAACGTCCGAAACATGTTGAGCAGTAGATAATAAAGCAAGTGTCATCTAGTTGGTCAACCTTTATTCAAATAAAGTCATGTATGTTTAACTGAAGCATAAAAGCGACATTTTATATGTTAATTGACCTGGATTAAACTCGCAGCAAACCCGGATTTTTATTCGGCATCACGTCCAAATCCGTCCCACAGAAGGCCAGCTTCCAATACTGTAGTGTCCCCCGATTGCAAGAGTCACGTATTAGCCAAATGGAAAGGTACTTTAATTGGTTCGCTTTTGGTTACTGCTGCCTTCGCTAACACTCCAATGACGGCTACCCGGAAAATATATTTCACTTTTCAGATTCTTAAGAACAAATGCGGCCCAGATATTTTTAAATAATGTAAAAGGAAAAATTAAATTTAAAAACATGACACTTAAAACCAACATTATACACATCTGCCTTTTAAAGAAATAACAGACATTAATTCTATGCATCTTTCGAAGTTGAATGAGAAATTCAGAGTCTTTAAAGCTGGACCAGATTGTGCATATAAGTTACCACTGTGCTTTAAAGGGTTAAAGCAGGTCTGCTCGCCTATCTTCACATTTCTACCAAGTCACGTTTCGAATATCTCACACAGTTCAAACGAGTTCTTTAAGCACGTTGCGAAATTGTACGATATAACCCGTTGAAGATCCAATCACGGTGTTCGAGCAGGCAAATAATGCGAGCGCGTGCTAATAAGAATTAAAACTCACTGGCTTAAGTGTGTAGTAAATACGTAGCCAGATTAGGCACCTGGCTTAAGGCTTCGCTGTGTTTAGGGGCAAAATCGGCAAGCTGCAGGCGCATGTGTTGGGGCGCCGGCGTGAGCCTCGAGCATGCTGCCAATATAGGACGGAGTCCGGGCGGAGCGGGCCAGTAGTGATGTGGCACGCGCTTCGGTCCACATGGTCACGGGGAAACACGTTAACTACATGGCGAACGTGGTGTGCACTGTTGGTGGTGGTGTCCGATGGTTACTCGTCATCTCTGCAATGACCATATTTGTGCTACCTCCTGTTGCTACCGACATCACTGGTAAGTCCAACATTGTTATGGCCTTTGTGTGGTTTCACCCGATTTCTATCAATTACGGAATCTGGTAATTTTGTCAGAAATTAAGGCTCCGTTTCGTAACTTTGTTATTTCACGCTATTCGTGCTTAAAACTTTGTGTAGCAACGAATTATATGTACTGTGAGTTTTACTGGACGGCTTTTAGCCTATAGATTCTACAATAAACTGTACCGAATAATTCATTTCCTTTATGCTTATAACATCTTCGTTAATTACACCGTCATTATAAATTTCTCTGGGAGAAAAGTTAACAAATTTCAATGTCAATGCACAAAACTGCCAAACATTAGGAGGAGGACATGGTAATTTAAAAGATGTAACCTACATGTAATCAGAAAAGGCATGTCTCAACACATTACGGGCTAAGCATTAGATATCTTAACTGTGTTAGGTGACATATGGTGTTCGGCAGATCCGTGTTCCGCCATCTGTCATCAGTAAAATCTGCATGAAACTTCTGCATAAATTGTAAAATAACACGAAGGGCACGAGAGTCACATGAAGCATGATAAGTGTTAAAAACGCAAATTTCTTTCTGCCTCATATTCTGCACTATCTATATCACGTACTTTATTTATTTCCTCGTAACATTACTCCTTCACATTTTCGTAAGTATACACGCTGCAGTTTATTTTGCAAGTTTAACATCCGTTGATGCACAGGAACATTTACTGCGCTGCGTATATTCGTCGAGTATGATACATAATTAACACCTGTTTCTATAATTAATTTTCAAGGAAAATTTAATCTTAGCCTGCTGAACATCGAAAAATTTGTTCCAAAAATGTTCTGATTAAACAATGTATTTAAATGTCCAGTCATTCAGAATGTAAAAGTTGTCAAGGCACACAGTGATCATCATCGCATTTTAGACGAGAAATAGTTACAAAAATATCGGCTTAAGGCTACAAGTCAAGAACAGAGCAGCGGCGTTGAATTTAGTGTTACAGTAACATTTCTATCGCACGGTTTTCTCTACTTATACTACAGAAAGTAAAGGTAGAAACAGTCATTACAAAACCTCTTATTTGCTGAAAAATATTTCAACAGTGGCTTCTTTACCGCCCCACAAAACATACATTTATTTCGGTTAGACCTACTTAAGTGAAGCAAATTACGATAACATCGTTAAGCCTCATTTTAACAGGCATACCGACTGAGAATTTTGTCAAACCTTAGTAGGAAAAATTGTAAGAATGTATTCAAATTCTAATTGAGATTATTATTATTATTATTATATAGATATGATTCATTCATAGATCGTATACCTTTTAGACCCGAAACCTGTTCGTCCTTTAGAAGTAGACCATTAAGCTGAATACAAATGTGAACAAAATCACCGAAAGAATCGCCGAAATTCATGAGTCCCTTTTAGTATGCAGTTATGCATTAAGTCGTCGCGTTGAGTTCTTGACCACTTATGGGGCCGGTAAAGTAGTTTGTTCCTTTTCGGTCCACTAATGAGACGGCTGTTAATGTTAAGGTTTCGGTAGTCTGAGAAGTAACACATTGTAACCAGTTAAACAAGTGGTTAAACGCAGTACGTTCCTCCGAAATGTGGATACCGACCTAACAGACTACAAGATATCATTTTATAAAAGTCCAAAATCTTAGATTACCTAAATTCTTTACTTGATATTCGTCAATAATTCCTGCAGTAGCCTACATCGTCGTTGTAGGGCTGAGCAGTCTCCAGAAGTCATCTCAGTTAAAGTTCCAAACAGCACACCACGCCGTCAACACATCCCCTAACGGTGGACCAAGACTCACCACATCACTGCATCAGCCATCACTCCGCACAGAACAAACAGTTTCAGTTCCCAAGATTTTAATAACGATCAAGTAGAATTGAAATTTTAATTGTTATGACGCGATGGTGACACAGATAACAAAATTTGTATTCTTGTAATAATATCACCCTGAAGATGGCAGGAATATCGGTCGAAACATGTTGGTGGGAACATTGTGAATAAAATAAATAATAAATATTGAAATACATTTCTTTGTTATCTACACATTTTGGATCGGACTGATGCAGGGAAGGTGGGACAAATTAAAATTTTAAGGCGATTCATCCCGTTGTGCTTTTGAACAGATAATACCCAGTATTCAGTCGTACGCAACACCATACATAAATAGATTAGGCAGCAAGTTTCCGTTTATTAGAAGCCACCATCAGGCCCTTTCAAAAAAAACCATACAATAAAAACTTATGACTGCAGTTAGGCTAGATATTTCTTCCTTTACAAAGTACGGCTCGATGATGGCTTGTAATAAGCCAAAACCTGTTGCTTAAACGACTTATACGTATATATGTTGTTGTGTGAGAGAGTACACTGGAAAATTTAAGTAAATTTTCTCTATTTACTTTATTATAACCAACTTATGCACTTATATGTTTGTTTAAATTATGTTGATATTTTAAAACACTAAAATATAACACACTAAAACCATTAATGTTTTATTAATTATTTTAGTGATTTAAAATATCAACATAATTTAAACAAACATATAAGTGCATAAGTTGGTTATAATAAAGTGAATATATTCTAAAATGCACGGTGAAATGGTGAAAAAAAAAATTGTCTCTGTTAATAATTATACAACCGATAAATTTAAACTTACACGAAATAGCAAAAATGTCATAAAAATTTTCAGTGGAATTTACATTAATTAGACATTA
>Ga0123354_10008353_pt1 | contig 15731 bp, 9 predicted proteins | sample TergutLab28metaG_2_FD_97872 | JGI IMG/M metagenome (GOLD analysis project Ga0123354, IMG submission 97872) | Labiotermes labralis P4 segment gut microbial communities from Petit-Saut dam, French Guiana - Lab288 P4 | ecosystem: Host-associated > Arthropoda: Insects > Digestive system > Gut ...
CCAAAAAAAAAAAAAAAAAAAAAACTTGCTGTACCCCCCAGGAAGGTTTCGGGTGTGGGGTCAAGTCTCATGAAAAACATCTATGCTTATGTCAGGAAAAAAAATTCAGTTTTCCAGCTAGTAACAAATCTTTTTACTGATTTTTTTTATGACTATGAACACCCATAACACTCACTAACGTGGGGGGTCAGAAAGTTTTTTTTTTTTTTTTTTTTTTTTTGGGGGGGGGGGGAAGAAACAGGAAGTTAGTGGAATGTGAATCTCACTACCCATAACTTTCACCTAGTAAGGACGTTAAGAATTTGTGAAGCTTAAGTCTTTTTAAACTCACAATCACCATTGCCACTGGCATGTTATTATTACTAACCATACAGGCAATGTAATTGTAACATAAGATTATGGCACTTTTGCATAACCATTACTGCCATGGAAATGCAACAGCGTGTATGCTGTGTATTGCTGACCTACATATGTCACTGTCAGCAAGGTAAAATATGGAAGGCACTGCCATCAAAGCACAACACCTTTGTATTACTGAGCCACATGTCAGCAATATAAAATTTTGGTGCTGCCATGGCAACACAAAAATAGGCTCCTTTGCAATTCTGTCAAGCTACAAAATATATTTTACTGATGTCAGCAATATAAACGTACTCAGGTCTTCACATAAAGTGCCAGGTTTTTTGGTCTGATTTTAATCAAATTTAGATTTTCTTGACAGATTTTCATAAAATTCTCCAGAATCAACTTTCATGAAAATCCAGTCAGTGGGAACCAAGTTGATGCATGTGGGCAGACAAAAATGACAAGCTATAGGTATTTCCCACAACTTACACAAATGTGCCCAAAACATATCTTTCATATCAGCAAGTGTAATGTATACGTGTGTGCACACACCACACACACACACACACACACAGTGATTGGAAAGTCGCACAACCTAAGTTTTGAAAAAATTTAAAAATCAAAGAATCTCTCCCTCTCTCACTCTCTCTCTCTCTCTCTCTCTCTATATATATATATATATATATTAAAGACTTTCGTGGAGACTGCACTAAAGAATGTCTGAAGTTTCCCACACTCACATCATTTAAAATTGTAGGGTAACGAAAGAGTTTTTGATCACTCATACTAGCTCTTGATAAAAACACGATACTAAATGAAATAGTGCTGACTTATCTGGCACTTGAGACTTTGGTAAGACACTTGTAAAATCATCCTGGCATTTCACATAGGATTCCAACTGAAGATAATGTTCAACCATAAAAATACGCTACGCTCATGGAAAGACATGTTGACAGGTACACTGTTTTAAAGCCACTGCTGATATGGCCTCATGTCACGTGACCTGTGTTTGTGCTACACAACTTCCGCGAGTCATAACAACATTTAAATTGCTCATTCCATGCTTACTTGATAAAATATTCATGACCTAAACCAACAAAGTGCACAAACTTGTTCCTTACACATTTATAATATAATATCAGACTTAACCTACCTACATGTTTCAGTCTGAAATGGAGCATGATCAGGGAATCAAACTAAAGTAATGCAGCATAAAACCAAATCAGTCACCTTTTGTACACAGCTGACATAGTGTAAAAGAGTCAAATAGTTAAAATGTAGGCATTTCTTTGTATAGTTGTATAAATGTAATGGATCTTTATATGCAGTATCTTGGAAGCAGCCTACATACTTAACAAAAGTCAGCACAGTACTGTGCTGTCATATTTAATTCAACTTCATCTCATTAGCTGGTACTGAATATCAAACTTTGAGTTGCGCAACTTTCAGTCATGGTGTGTGTGTGTGTGTGTGTGTCAATAAGAGAGATGGTAAGTTGTTTCTTACACAAGTAACACTAAGTTGTTTCTAACACAAGTAACACACATCGTTATTTTGCCTGATAGACTGTCTATAAACACAGTTATATGAAACCAGACTCCACCTACTATCTGTGAAGAGAAGTTTGATGTGGTCATACTCATGACCTAGAAGATGAAGACAGTATGTTTCTCTGAACAGGCAGTAGATTTCTACCAGACTGCATGACGTCACATGATTAGTAACTGTTTTAGTGCACTGTCTTCAAATCGTGTGGCTTGGCTCAAATTTAGTTTTAATATTTCTGGTTTCAGACACCATTTACATAGGAAATATCAAAACTGCTGAGAGTTTACTGTCACTATAAAGGTGTACGATTGTAAAAATGTTACGGCAGAAACCAGCCCTAGTCACAAGCATATATTTGTTTTGAGTACATTAACTCTGACTTGTTTTATATTTCACAGGAGCTACATCAAGCCCCCAGCGCAGTTTGAAATTCAAAATTAAAAAGCCATGGACTGCCTGTCTGGGTGAAAACAAGAAAAGCTGGAAGGAGCAAGCAGCACGAGGTAGACGACACCCTTACAATTTCTTTATTAAATTACATCAAAGTTTATATTCCCTAAATAATGGAGGAACATAAAACGATTGGTTACATATTAAATGGCCACCGTTTGATTCCAGACAAAGGAGTTTAAAAAAATCTTTGTATTCATCACCATCTTCACAATGACTGACGTTCATGCAGCACCCTTCTTAATAAGTATAGGTCTCGCCCAAGGGAAAGGCAGATAAACTGACCACTATCCGCCATGTGCTCAGAACAAGAAACCACAGAACCTGTCATCCACAGTTAGTGCACACATTCATAGCAAATGCTCAGTGCATACGAGTAAACTTGACCAATACAAATTGTAATACAAATCTAATTAGATTGCCACTGATCAATGTACTGGGGAAAAAAACGGGAGCATAGAACATAGTGAAGGAAATAAAATTGTACAAGGAAAAGTGACTACAACACGTACTGAGGATGGACACAAATAGAACACCAAAACAAGCACTACAATATCAACCAAAAGGATGAAGGAAAATAGGATGACCAAGGAAGAGATGGAGGGACCAACTTCATCTTCAGGATTAAGGAACAGGAAACACACCTAACCCTTCATGAACATGATGATGATGATGATGATGATGATAGATTGCCACTGTTATGCACACTGCAGGTGTATGTAATACAATTGATCATTAAGTTTTCATTTTTTCAGGTTTTTAAATTTCAGTTCTTGATTTATTCTGTAAGTTACAGCTAATCATATAGTGTTAATATCCTATGGATTGTTACCATTAATAGTAATATGTATATATATTTAGGGGTTAAGTGGTTCAATCTGCACATCTTATTAACCAGATGGCACCATTAGTTCGAAGCAGTATCAAGTACAAATCATAATATTTCCAAAACTGCACAACAAACAAATTCTGTTACATGGATTACTTACTGTTTCGTAAAGCCTCCTACATGGTTTACATAAATTTAATGTGGCACAGAGCACAAAATATTTATAACCATTATTGTGTCACAGGTTTGCAACCATAATAACAACAGTGATACTCTATGCCAACTGCTTATGGTTGATACTACAGTCAAGCCGCCATATGTGCTTATGGTTGATATTACAGTCAAGCCGCCATATGTGCCACTGATTGTTCACCATAGTATGTAACAGTGTATTGACAGTGGTAGTAAATCATACTGCTTTGTAATAGGGAATTTCTGTTCACAGACTTACATGGGCATTAAGTGATGGTGGCACTATGTCAGGGTGTAAAAGTGTATGTCTTTCTTTCTCAAAACTTCAGTTTTCCTAGGCTCTTGCAGTCAGAAAGTTTTTGAGAACCCACCAGTAGTTATTTGAAAGCCTAGAGTTCCCACTGCTTGTGATGGAAGAGTCCGCCCAATTATCAAAAAACACTGGCCTTAACAACACACAAGGATAATATGTACATAACCTTATAAGTACACACTTTAATTTGGGCCTCATCTCTGAGTAATAAGGCCTGTTTTAATACAGACTGTGTGATTGCACAAATTTGCAAGATTGCATTATTTGTGATTCATACACTGTTGTGTACAAAGTGTTGAAGAGCAGTGCTAGTGGTAAAGAGGATGGTTTTTGTGTTGACTTGCAGATGCTGAACAAAGAGCCCAGCAGCAGCAGCAGCAAAGTGACGATGCTGTGACTACACAAGAATAGCAATCACCATCAGCGAGTTGAAGATTCACCTACACTAAGTAGTTGCAATAACACTTCTGCAACATGGCTATAAGACGTCCGATATGCACCCAGTTGTGTCCAGCAGAGGCAATTCTAAATATTCACGTACCAAAAGTATTCCATAGTTTCTTAGGCTGGTCTTATAGAAACTTGTGGAAAAGCAAGCAAACTGACTGCAGTGTCATTCACCAAGTTCCCAGCTTCTCGTGGTATCATGGTACGTCAGGAATATCAGTGGCGCTGGAAGTCAGATCTTTTATTTGCCTTAACACTGTAATGTCAAGTTGGACATGTCACTAGTTCAGTATCTTACAACCAACTTGCCAATCTGGTGGATACCAATGTACAAGAGCGTGTTCATTAATTAGGTCCAATATGTGCAGTGCTTTGCTCAGTGTGGATCATACAGGACAGAATTGATGACTTGGAAAATGCAAAGATGCATGACAGAAAAAAAAATACAAATATTTTTATTGCATAAAAGACACAAACTAATTGGTGGTGAAAGTGAGTTGTGTTGCAAAAGACATAGTTCCACTGATACAAGTTTAGCTAATGGGAAATACAGTACAGACATGTATAAGTTATCAGAATATTTTGTATCAGTAACAGCAACGTTAAACTTTATACTTCCAGCCTGTAAATACTTCCCATATTGCAAAATATTGAAAACAAACATTTGAATGTTTTCATTATGATTACAATTACTTTTCCTCATATAAATACAAGGATTAATATCAAGAAACTTGGGGAAAAATTAATTTTCAGATTATAATGGACAAAGAGTACAGTAATTTTGTGTACAGACACAATTTCTAACCAAAGAATCAAAATCCGTATTCTGCTGTACCTTACTATACAATAGTTCAGATAATAGCAAGTTGTGTGTGCTTGTCTGCATTACACTGTCATATTAAATGTACAAATGTATGCACATCAGTACTGACTTTCCCAGCAGTAATTTAATTTCCATGAATAACTAAACCTGCATTCATGCTCTGTATGTCAAAAGATACCTGAACTCCCTGGGATCCATAGTAATATAACACAGAAGAAGATCACCATCGTAAGTTTCACAACAATAGCTTTTGCACTGAGGTAAGTTAATATTTACTGCCTGCTGTATCTCTTTCAGATGGCATTGAAGTGTATTTGTAGTATGGCATTACTGTATATACACCAGTAAGAGTATTCATTTTGTGCTATTTCCCTTTTAAACATATTTTCTCAGTGCAGTATGCCTTTGGGGCTGCAGATTTAACACATGTATCTCACTTCAATACAGCCATATTGTCCCAGTAATTGTTCGTCCATAACAGTATCTTATCAGGTTTTACTGATGATACTACAACAAATTTTTATTTCTGCTATGCAGGGAATGAAGAGTGATCATTTTATGCCATTGATATTGTAGAATAGTTCATCCTCTGTCAGATGTAGGCCTATAGACAATATTAAGCCTTTTTTAATTTAGGGCTCATTATCTTCAAAAATCCAAATATTCTAATATTATCTAAGCTTAATACCCCAATGCCTTAAAGTGTGATAAAATTGGTAGCGTCTCTTTACTGCATATACTGTACATCCTCGGACAAATATAAATATTGCAGACTCCTGATGGACATAATTTTTGTAGATGTATTTTATGTCGTCATTACTAAAATTTAATATTGTGTGTCATACAGGTGCTGTAATAAACCTAGTTTAAGGCATAAATGATGAAAACTAACCCTCAACATAAAGAAATATCAAAATGGGAAGCCTTCAACTCCAACCATGTTTCAAGTAATGTAAAATCTGTGATTCTGCACTTGGTTTTAATGTCCTGAAATCAGTGCCATGAATTAAATCAAGTATTTACATAACAAAAGCTGGTAGTCTGTAGAAGTGGTATGCAGATTTCATAATCCTTATGAATTATCAGTAAACATCCTCCAAAGAGCCATTCCTCTAGACATTTTGTATGTGATAAATTTGAAGTAATGTATTTATCTAAAGTAGTAACACACTTGTAACTTTAACCCACAAACAGAGAAGACTTTGCCATATGCTCTGTAGAAATATGAAAACAAATTTATAATAATGTTTAAAATTTCAACATGCTTAGAACATATGTTAAAGAATAGACTGTATATGGTGCATTGACCATCTGGAATGACTAGAATTGTATCCAGACTGCTTAGCCTGCTAGAAACAAAATTCGTTCAGATACTGCATCTTATGTTAAATCCATGTCACATGGAATTTGCTGCATTGAGATTTATTATAAAAATACATCTGACACAAATCCATATTAACCTTCCCTCCATACAATTTGGTGAACCACACATTAAAAGAAATGGTTGTATTCAGTATAAAGAAATACCTGTATTCTTTCTGACAATTATTGTGATGATATTGTTTGATTGCATTGGCATTAAAATGGAGAACTCCTGTTTACAATTTGCATTTTTCTTCATTGTGATGCTGTATATTTCAGTGTGTGTAGGAGAGAATATTATGTTATATTTATTAGTACAAAATATTCCACATATTGAAACTTAAAACATCCATTGTTACCTTCTTCCTTGTTTAAATTCACATGGTGTAAGCTCATTTCTTGTGTTTATGGTTAACACATAAATTCACTTCATGTTAATATGGAGAAAGTGCATTAATTAATCACTGTAAGCTCCTTTAAGTTGTTTCCCAGAGTTTTCAGATTATTTTTGCAAATGTGTCACAGCTCTACTGTCTCTCTCATATATGTCAAGTGTGTGCTGCAATGTTCAGTTTCTCTAAAGTAACTTATGTCAGTACCTGACCATGAGGCTACACTCTTAAATTTGGTATTTGGTTTACTTCCACGAAACATTGCCTTCCTTTTTTTTAATTACCTGCACACTTAACACCATCACTAAATTATTGGATAGACAGTTTGACACTGCACAGGGACTGGAGAATTTTCCTTCACCACTTTCTTCAGAATGCATCTGATACTCACCCAACATCTTACACATGGTGACCACAGTTTTTACCCCAAGAGTACACAAGTTAGACCTCCAAGAGTACAGAAGTTAGACCATTTGCCTTATCCTGTTTCTGCATTCAGAATTTGCAAAGTTTAACTCCATATTCCGCACTTACATATTCTCTAGGTATTATTAAGTATGTTGTGTTGTACCATTTAAGGTTACAGTTTGGAGGAGCATTCTGCACATGCCCATTCCAGCCTGTGCACACTGTAACTGTTGGTGATGAAAAATTTTGGTTTCACGATGCAGTGGCAGACCTTTCAAAATGTTCAGAAAAGTTCATATTCAATTTATCATTTTTTAAAAAGACATCTTGAGTGTGAATTTTAGATTCAAAGTGTTTTGTTGATGTGTGAAACTGCTACTCCATTCTCATTTTACCTACTGACAGATGGGTTTTCAATAAATTTCTGCCCAAATCTGGATGTTTATTTTTACCAGTTTGAATACATAGATGTTAGGTGGTATTATCAAGTTCAGTCAACAACAGCAACTACTACTACTACTAATATTATGACTACTGCTACTACTACTACTACTACTACTGTTACTACTACCACCACCACCACCACCACTACTACTACTACTACTACTACTACTACTACTACCACCACCACAGCATCAGCAACAACAGCAACAGAAATCCACTAGAATGTGAGTACTGAGAAAACAGTTGATGGTGTCAGATTGCAGTGGTGTTTGTATACCTTGTGTTGACTTGATTGTTTTACAACTGCAGTAGTATGGTATTCTTAGTCCTAAAATTATTTTGTATAAAGCTGTACTCATTACATCTTTAAGCTACAACTGCATGGAAAACCACAATTTCATCCCAAAGGTTTTTAAAGTTTTAATAAATCAGTGTTAAATAAATAAATTTGGAAATAATTTAATATCATTTAAAATCATACATATTAGTGAAGATTATTTTTGCTGCAAATATTTATCATACAACAATTAAAAAGGGCAGAAGATTGTATTATTAAGTTATAATAGAGTTATACTTTTAATGTTTAAAAACCTGAGAGTTTCATGCCACCGCAGGTAATTCATTACTGAAATATATCACTTCACTGTTTACAGTTTCAGTCCCATATTCTTCCAGGTCCCATTCTCCATTTTCAGATCAGCTTTCATTGCACTTAGATAACATATGTAGAACAACCAGTACTCTGTCGACCATGCTTGGATGACCTCTGATTTGTGGGTATGTTTCTCCCTTTGAGAGTGCTTTGTCAGCTGTACCGATAATACAGCATAAGAGAATGCAAAATATACACCAGCATCTGCCTCAAGAAACTAAGAAAACTTACTTAAAGATCCATTTTCCAGGCCAAGATTTAAAACAGAAAAATCTTGAAAGCACAACATCTGTTACAATAACTATACCACAAAATACTTCTCAAGATTTCTGCCATGGAAACATGAAAATTTGTACATGGTGGAAATTCTGAACAAGTGCCCTTCAAGATTAATAGAATTTGGTGGCTAATTTATTCTGACTGGTATTTCACTGGGCATATTCTCGAAGACATTAAACACCATCCAAGCAAGTCAAAAGAAAAATGCCAAACTGATGCTGTGTTATTAAAATGAAATTTTTATAGTCTTGTGAGTGGTGCTGGAAAAAAAAAAAGTTTATGAGTCTTTGTTCATATACAATGGTCCTGTTAGCCATTAGATATTTTATATCATAGATGTCACTGGTATTTTTAGGCACTTTTGCAGAATTGCAAAAAGCAACTATTAGCTTTGTCATGTCTGTCCATCTGTCAATCCATATGTAACAAGTCGGTTCACACTTGGCAGATTTTCATGAGATTTAATATTTGAGTACTATATGAAAATCTGTCACAAAAATTCAAGTTTCATTAAAATCTGACAAGAATAACATGTACTTCATATGAAGACCAATATACACTTTTTATCTTATCTCACTCAGTTCTTCTCAGAATGAAACATCTTTCAGACAAAACTTTCAGAGAAAAGCAAAACACACATTTTATGCTCAATAACTTGTGTTTGAAAATCGTGTCATTTATGAGATAATGTTGAAAAATACTGTAGTACTGCAGAGGCCACAGATGACAACATGTGCATGCGCAATGCATGAGAGCTACCTAAGGCTACAAATACACACACACACATGTTGTGTAATACTTATGGCTTTTCCACTGCAACAATGGTTGCATTTATGCACCTCATTGTGATATTATAAGTACATGGCCTTTCTTGTTTGTTTTATACTAATTCACTCTATGAAAACAGTCTTCATTTTTCTAAAATATTACATTAAACAATCAGGTCATTTTGTCAAGTTCCACAGTCAGTTCATTTAATTTATTTGCTACATTACAAAACTATTTTGAACCCTGTATTTCTTACAAGCTTCTGCATTTATTTACACTACTGACTCCACAGATTATTAAAAAATATTACCAAGAATATCATTTGCATGACATTGTCGGTTGCACCACCACCAGCTGACAGATATTTTTCTGCTTTGTATGTATTATTACAACACAACCAAACATTAAGTAACAACTGAAATATAAAAATGTGTAAAAATAGAGTAGGTTTATATGGTTGCCATTAGTTTATCATACTGCAATACTTGTGAATATGAAAAACATACTTTAAATACAAGCTGAGCCTACTCATTAAAACAAATAATGCTACATAATATGCTCAAGTAATGCTGACCAATATAAGACAGTGGGTCACATTTTGTACATAATGTTTCCACATTTTCTACAACAATCTTCTTTAGCATCCACAGATCAAATTTTAGAACCACCTCTCTTCAAAAAGATACTCTTTTTCTTTTCTCTTAGCATTTTCAGCCAATTTTTGTGATGTCTTTGAGGTTTCTTCTCATTCAAACAAGCAGAATTGCAATGTTATCACCTCCTACTCTCTGAACTTTCAAATTAATATTCCCAATGAATATACAGAGAGGTTATATACTGTCATAAAAATGCATTACCTATTCAGAAGCATGTAACTGTCATATGTATCAGTTAAAATGGTTCTACACACTTTTCTATGCTGTAGTTCCAATTTCTTTGGACAGTTATCAACCTGGATTGAAGATATTCTTCTGGCACAATTTTGTTCCTGAAAACTAAACATCATAAATGTTGGAAAACCTTAAAATGCAAAGTAAAACATAGAGAATGATTAACATAAACAATATAAAATCTGAGAATAATAACTTGCTTTTGTAATCAAGACCTAATTTTTAGAAAGTGACAGGCTGATGTCATATAGCCAATGGTATTACTTTTAAAACTTAAACATATCTGCATGTACGAACAATTTATAATACACATGTGTTCTGTTTAATTCAAGTGCCACTTGGGAAATGTAATTTAACACATGATGGAAACTGCTATAAAAAAATCCATTTTTCAAATAAAAGTAATAAAACTAGTAGTATAAAAGAGGAAAGTTTTTTCATTTCAAACCAGCACCAAATCAACAGTTTTATTTCAGATATATTAGGAATCCTAAATATAATTATTTAATTTGGTCACTCTTCTAATAACACAAAATACTGCAACAGTATTTTGCTGACTGGTTACAAAGAAGTTTTCAGAGGAACCCACTGCCAAGTCCACGCAACACATACAGTTGCCTTGTGTTTGGTTTCGAACTGGACATCCAGTCATAAGGTGATTCATCCCTGTTGTGCTTTATATTTTAATAAACAGTAGACATCCATTGTTTGGAATTTTCTGTCTGGGAAATGAAGTCAGAAAATACTGGACATATAAATCCATGTGACTTTTTTTTTCCCCTGAGAAATTTTTATAAAGCATGTCTGGTATAACTGTTGAAATAATCTGGCAACCCTATTAAAAGAGGAAGGAAAATATGTTACTGTATTATGTAGAGAAAGTACATGGCAATGTAGCATTATAAGATGAATTATATTGCAAAAGTTCGGTAATTATGAATTTTGTTATACATTATAAGTTGTATTTCATAAAGGAGAATGCTACAGGGTCACTTTCACACAATATGTAATGTTGAAGAGTAATCCACCTTATATTAAAGCCTGGACAAATGACTGACTGGACTTACAAGTACACCTAAAATTATTTAAAATACTTTACCTCAATCCCTGGTAATCTTAAAGCAAGTAAATCACTTTAATATACTGTCATAGTGCAAGCATTGATGGAGTTTTGTCTCCATCCTTATTTGAACATTCACATTAATGGTCTGTATTCTGCAGACTGTGACAGTTTGTCACTACATGTAACTTTGTATTTAATGAAATAACTTTGCAAGTGTAAATTTTCATATGAAGTTACTTCACACTGAAGTAGTACAGTTCCAAAATTGCACTGCTGTAAATAAAACACTTAGCTTGTGATATACTGTACATACATATGAAGTAAAAAACTAATGTAAACAAATGTGTGTGTGTGCTTAGTAATTCTGAGTATTAATTATTTAATTTTCTACTTGAATGTATAATTACAAATAATAGTTTTAATCTATCCGTATTTTGAAATAGGTGTTAACGCTGTGTAAGGTCAATAATATTCCGGTGCAATTTACTGCACCCATGTACAGTCTAGTACAGTTTGCACTATTTATTTCAGTAGTACTCAGCTGACTTATGATCTACATGGTATTTACTGACAACTGTGCAACAGTAATATTCAAATGGCTATTGTTGTACATTTTAAGCTTGGTGTGAAAAATGTGTGGTGTAGTAATACACATTTTATTATATTTAGAGATTTTATTATATTTCAAAATTGTATAATTCGACATAAAGCATTAGGAGATTTAACATTTGAATATATTTCTTACAGCCATTTTTTAAATGATGGGAGAACAACAGACCAGATTACCAAACTTTTAAGTGTCAGCTGAATACTACTGGTGTAGGCTGCAGAATGGCTCATTCCATCACTGTAACACATGCAATGCATGCTAAAATCATACCAATGTTTCATTACACTCCACTGTCATTTTTAAAGATATTAAATTTCTACATGCTAATTGAAGTTACATATTTTCACTCTTCTGTACATTACCAAATAGACTTAACATCACAAACAAATGTGAAACTGTTACTTAGAAATTAAAGAAAAAGTGTTGTGTTTTAATGGGAATACACAATGTTCCATGGCAAAAAGTTTCAATTTGAATGAACACACACTGTATTGTTTGGATACATTACAGATTTCAATAAAATTGTCCTTTCTCTTCACTTGTTGTAAGGTAAAAAACATTAGGTTATAATAAGTTCAATTGTAGTAAAGGCAGTTTTAAGCAGTGACAAAATACCACTACCGTAAAAACTAATGTTTTTATTGAACAACTAGTGAATAAACATTTTTGTGGCATTAAATTATGTAAAGTACTTTATTTTATAAGAGTATATGTGGAAATGTTACATCACACAGTAGTGACGTGACTTAATAATTTGACAGTGCATAGTGCTTTGTGTTTTATGAAGGCCAGTTTCCTTCCTTTTTATTTTTGTTGGTGCACAATTATATAAACCCCATTATAAAACTTCATTACCTGACAGAGATGAAACTTATTTGCATTCAGGTGTAGATGTTATACCTATTTGCATCCTTTCAGTCTTTAAAAATTTAAATTATTGGAAACATGAGTGAATTACATGACTGTGCATCTGCATCAGAATACTGATTTATTTCTTTTGTTTCAGTAAACAATGACCATGAGATTCGGTGGTTTTCTGAAATAGAAACAATTTTGTCTCAGGCACTGCAATATTTTAATAATTTACATTTAAACAGACTAAGAAAACAGTACAACATAATTGCAGTTTGAACAGAACTGTTTAATAAAACACAACCAACCCTGGGGACTAGGCAGCCCTTGTCTCTAACAATATTAGGTGATTCTGACAAAGATGTTTGAAATAATAACTAGTAATTACCTTTGCATACTACTTCAGTTCCAGAGAAGTGTAACAAAATCACTTGTCCCTATCTAAATATCTGAACAGAAAATATGAATATCATAACTCAATGGAAAATTTTACTTCAGTTACAATGCACCCTTTTCACTGAAGACATATTTGAATTTATTCAGGATTTGCACCTGTCACTTAATTACTTAGTTACATGCGTACACACATGAGCTGCATCAGCTTTCGTGATTTTGTCCATGAATGAAACTGAATCACTACTGCATTGGTGTATATTGATTCATCTCATTTCTGTACAATCTAAAGGCAATGAGACATTCTAAATGGTACATGTATGTTATTTGCACACAGCTGTATTGTGATTGCATACATTTACCCATAATTTACAAGAATTTTTAAGTTCCAGTGTGATTGTGATAAGGTTTTCACCTTATTTGATTACCGCAAGTTCTGTTGTTGAACAGTAATTACTATAATTTTAGATGTACTGTAAATTAGTGGTTCCCCTTATGCACAGACCACCATTGTTTTAATAATCTGAAACACCTGCAAGACAGAAAGAATCAATGCACCTGTAATTAATGATTATTTAAGACATGCTGCACAGTACCTGCACCACTTCAGTTTCTACAGGACTACAAATGGTGCTCACATTAGTACTCCTAATACATTCACATAAACATATTTTCTGCACATTTCCTAAAACTAGTAATCTTCTTATATTCCAAGATTTAATATATTCTAAAAGTGCACTTACATTTCAAATACTCTGCATATTAAAAACATATTATGTGATTTGTATTAATTATGAAACAGATGGCAACAACAGCAAAAACAACAACACTTTAATAGCAATGGGTTTTGAAAAGAAAGACAGCTGCATGCATTCAGAGTGACCCAAAGTGTGCAGTCCCCATCAATTACAATTAAAAGATTGAGTAACAAATATGGAAGGATTATTTGGATCAAATTACATTCTAATGTTACATGGACTAATGAACCAGATATTTTAATTAAATGCAATGTCTGATCTGCATGAAATTACCTTAATCATTTTAATATTAGCAATACCAAATGTCAGAATTGGACACAAAATGACATGCATAAAGAAAAATGAAGTTGCACTTTTGTATGAAATAATCAGAAGTTTGTCAGGCACAAACAGTATGAGTCTGATGTAATACCTTATTTATTACAATAGCATGTACAGGGTTGGGCATTGAAACGGGAAAATTACAAAACATTAAAAAAAAATCGACACATGAATTTTTTATCTGTTTATTGGCCATAAATGAAAAGCATATGAATAGCCATTTTGTTTTATGCCAGTTTGAAAATTTGTGTTTTGAAATTAACGCCCTCAAGATGGCTTCCATTTCGGACTTCCCTCAAACTCCTCTCTAACTCTCTCAATGTTCTCTGCAGTTCGCACAGTTTTTTGACTGCCGTCTCTTTTTTTAAATGTTGATCCACTCACTTCAAAGTTGTCTACCCATGTGTTTATCACATGGTTTGATGGAACCGGTCGGTTACGCGGAACATTGAAATGAGTGCGGAACACGCGCCGAGCCCGCACCAAACTCTCTCCATTTTGATAATAAGCCTTAATGGTGAAAGTACGCTCCTCACCCGTACACTGCTGCATTGCTACTAAATGGTAGGAGCTACAGAAGGGGAGAGGCTCGTTCCCCACCTCCCCACTCTACTACAGTGAGCCCAACCTCCCCTTACTTTTTCCCATTTCATTGCCCAACCCTGTATATGCTTTATATATAAATAGTGGTCTGTGTATACAAGAGTGTCACAAAACCACAGTGTAAATTTGTACAGAATGATACAACAGTACGAAGGGACCATGCCTCTTATCACTGCGGTGATACCAGCTGAACGGGATCATAGCTTTAGACAAACACAAATGTACAGCAGCAAATGTTATCTGCATGCTTTGAATCACATCTAGCTGCATTGTGCTTTGTGACTTTGTATTTTTACCCATTTTTCAGCTTAAAAGAATGTTCAATTATGATTCAATTAAACCTACTGCACTTTCCCACCACACACATATATACAAGTCAACACATTATTAGTAGGCCTATAAACATAAATTCAGTTTATGTTTGTGTTGTATGCAGTGAACTTCTACATTGATTATTTAACTGTATGTCATATTTAATGGAATTCCTTTCTCACTATATGTTGCTGTGTTAAACTTGTATTTAAATATACCTGCAGGGCTTTGTTTCATTTGATTTTACTCTCCTACAGCAAGACCATTAAGAGGATGCTCCAATTTACTAATATGACCATTTCATAACCTTCCAAAATGGTGTGTACTTGATAACAGAATATATCACACAGTGTTGTAAAATATTCCATACTGATGTTGCTGGACATTGTTTCCTTTACTTGATTGTATCTGTCTTCATCACTGTACCTGACACACTAATTATGCTGATGTTGATCTTCGTGAATGAGATGGGCTGGGCATGTGGCGCATATGGGTGAGGAGAGGGGGGTGTATAGTGTCTTGGTGGGGAAGAGACCACTGGGGAGGCCTAGGCGTAGATGGGTGGATAATATTAGGATGGATCTCCAGGAGGTGGGATGTGGGTATATGGACTGGATTGGGCTGGCCCAGAATAGAGACAGGTGGCAGACGCTTGTGAGTGCAGTAATGAACCTTCG
>Ga0123354_10008354_pt1 | contig 15731 bp, 12 predicted proteins | sample TergutLab28metaG_2_FD_97872 | JGI IMG/M metagenome (GOLD analysis project Ga0123354, IMG submission 97872) | Labiotermes labralis P4 segment gut microbial communities from Petit-Saut dam, French Guiana - Lab288 P4 | ecosystem: Host-associated > Arthropoda: Insects > Digestive system > Gut ...
ATTTCTTAAACCCTCCATATCGAAACTGAGGGAAAATCGAAGCGTCTGATCCAAAGGATTCGACGGAACGGTAGATATCAGATAGGCGACGTCTAACTGAAAAGAAGTCAACTTAAAGCCTGCGCCCACCGAAAAATATTGCCGGTTCCCCTTACTCGGGTCTTCATAAAAATAACCGCCGCGCACAAAGAATTGATCTAAATAGGAGTATTCCGCTCCGACCGACCATGTGATTTCTTTGAATTCCTCACTCGCTCCACCCGGCGCATCTGAAAAAGATTTGAAGATTCCGGATATTGGAGAAATTGCATAATATTCGTTCAGGGCATTTTGTTTTTCTTCCGCTGTCATGTTGTCTGTGTAAGGAGGAGTAGGTATCATGTATTTATTTGCATCCAAATTGATTGCAATTTTATTGTATTGATCCATCGGAAAAAGAAAAGAGCCGCCTATTCTTAAATTGGTTGGCAAAAAGTTGCTGGTATTTCCCTGGTCGTATGAAATTTTGCTACCTATATTTGAGGCGTTTATCCCTAATCCTAATAAACATTCACTGTTTCCAAGCATCACATACTTATGATAATAACCGGCTATATCGACCGCCCATGCCGATCCGGGATACAATTCCTCTACTCCGGGTCCCAAATCGGAATAAATGAAACGCAAGTTAGCGCCGATAGAAAACGATTCCGATGTTTTAAGCGAATAACCGACGTCGAACGCCATTTCATAAGGATTGACCGCTTGAATGATGGCGCCGCTATAATCGGTCATATTAATTTGTCCCAAAGAAAAATAACGTAAAGAGGCGGCAACCGCTTGCCGGTCTGTATTACCTATTTTGTAATATCCGGAAAGATAAACCAAATCGATATCATTAACCAGCCGTTTCAACCAAGGCGTGTAGGATAAACCGATTCCGGCTTTACTATCTGAGAATGCGTATTTTGCAGGGTTCCAATATTGCGAATAAATGTCGGGTTCCGTAGCTACGCCAAGATCGCCCATTCCGCCGCCTCTTGCATCCGGAGCGATAGTCAAAGAGGGAACCCCGACTATTAAAGGATTAAAAGCTTCTTTTTGCGCATGACTGATAAATGCTATACAAATGAATAACAAAAGTGTTGTTAAAATTTTTATCTTGTTCATCGTTTGTTTTTTTAGGTTGAAGATTGTGATTGTATTTCTTCAACGACATATTGTAATAAACTGTCTCTACCTACATTTTATTGTCCTAAGACTATAATTTTTTTCGCTTGGGTTACTTCTTTGCTGGTTGCCGTACTGATAGTCGCTCGGTAAATATAAATTCCGGGGCGTACTCTGTTTCCGGCGTTGCTGACTAAATCCCACCGAATCGGATACAGTTGCAAGAATCCCGAAGAGCCTGTTTCGGAGTGAAGCCACACGGTTCTACCTGTTAAATCATACACTCCTATTTCCACATTCAAGGTTGTTTCCGGAAGGTTATGACTTAATTTGAAATCGGTATAGGTGCTTGCAGGATTTCCGTAAGCTTGTAAATCCAGAATAACCGGCTTATATCCTTTGACTACCGTAAAATTCAAGGTATCGGTTGTCGATATATTTAAAATATTCCATACCTTAAATGTTAAGCTGTGCTTTCCTGCCGGCAACTCTGGAATGGAGAACCCAACCGTTCCCTGCGTAGCGTCTATCGCTTGATAAAAATTATTCAGCGAATAAGTCCAAGCCGGATTGTTATCTACTGTCAGAAGTATATCGTGGCCGTTCCCGCTTCCAGACAAGTTGATGCCGTTATCATCCGTGACTTCCGCATAAAGAAAAGGTGTTTCGTTGACCGGATCGCCATCTTTGAAACTTTCTGCATTTAAAAACATTGCCGTAATTTCAGGACCTTCGCCGGTATCACTCCAATTGTCGCTCGTTCCCGATAAGTTGTATTGGGTAAAACTGCCGATAGCCTCTATCCCCTGCGTTTCATCATAAGCATACATTCCTATCTTTCCATTTGTTTTCGAATAGGATATATCCAACGGCACATTGAATGTAAAGCTGAAAGCGCCATTCTTGACATCCGTATTCCCTGAATAAATCATACCGGGGTATCCTGTATAAGAAAAGCTTCCGCCGCTGCTATTTACACATTCGTAGGTTTGTTGACTGTCAAAAACGGATGCATTCAGTGTTCCCGTAAAATTATTTACAGGCGTTTCGCTTTCATCGGTAATCACTCCCGATAGCGTGACTCTATCCAAGGCTTTCAACTGGACGGTTTCATTATCGGGGATCGGATTTCCATTGATCGAGTCCAGCCGGATAGTCCATTTGGGATAATTTAATACCAATGCCGGATCGCCTAACAGAACAAAATTCAATTTATTGGAATCATTTCCAATTTGATTTTTACTTAAACGGATGATATCCCCCAGAGATAAATACTTCCCGTCCTGTTTATTAAACAAATAGTTAATAAATTGACTGTTAAGATTAAAATTACTTATCGAATTAACCACGCGGCTGGTAGTAAACAGCGCAATTGCTCCGCTTGTTTTATTCAGAAAAGCCGTTTCTCCTCCGGAAGTATCAAAGCCGTCGAACCATCCGAAATCGCAGGTTGCCGTAATCCACAGCGGTAAATTTTCGAAAGTCATTTGCCGGACATCGGTTATATTCAGTAAATCTTCGGCAGACCAAGCAGTCGTACTTCCATGACCGGTGTAATTCAAAAGGAAACAACCGTCTTTCAACTGATTGAGCAGCGCTTTTTTTGCATCCGGAGCAGTAGGTTTTCCGTTTACATTAACCAATTGGTAGGCATCAATATAATATTTCGACAGCATGTATTGCGGATAATTCTGTTCCATAGTGGTAGCCAACTGATCGGCTTGTTTGGCATGCAAAAACGGAGAGTCGGCAGTAGTAGCTTTATCAGCCGAAAAAATCAGTTTACTTTTCCAGCTTCCGTATTGTATATTATCCATGTAGGAAGTCACTTTATTCACAGCATCAACCGCTTGAGTTACGGAACTAACCGGAAAACGGCCAATGCCTATATCTAATTTGTCAACACTGATATTTCGTCCTTCATTGTCGTCTAAAAAACCGAAATAATCATCCGTTCCGTAGGAAACCGTTTCGTTTACAGACTCTTTAACCTGATAGGTCAATAAATAATACTTGGAATCTATTTTTGCTCCGGTGCTCGTAATATGCCGGTTGTCGAATAATCCGTCGCCAAACAAAAGCAAATATTTTGGCTTGTCGGCATCGGAAGCCGCCCTGTCGTAAAACATTTTCATAAAACGCCGGTATGCGGTCGCATCGGGGGTTCCCGATGAAAACTCGTTAAAAACCAGCCGGTCATCCACTACGGTAACTCTCAGTCCCGACTGTTGCGTATGCTTATCGGCTAACGTTTGCGCTTGTTGCATATAAACGGTTGGCGACAGAATAACCATATCGGTTGGCGGAAGCGCATGCAAATTTTGATTTTTAACTTCTCCGGCAAATTCGGGAGTTGGAAAGGTTTTGCTTAAGTCAACCATTGCAAATTCTTTCAAGGCATATTCGGGATTGGAAACATATATTTGTAGAAGTCCGTCTTTCAAGTCCGGTTCCATCAAGCGGGTATCACTGCCCGGCGTTACATCCCACACCTGACAGGAAGCGGGCGGATTTCCGATGGAATAAACCTGGGCGTTCGAACTAAGGGATTCCTTGTCACGGAAAAAAGTATAAGCAACCGGATAAAATTGCAACGACCGCTTCATGTTCAAAGCAATAAAATTTAAATTGGCAACCGACTGTCCAACTGAATTATATGTAACAGTAGCAGTCACTTTCTCCGTTTTATCTCCTGTCCAGTTTCCCCATTTATCTACTAAATTTGCCTTTGTATAAAAATCGGAGGGAACAGCAATCGGCAGACTTAAAATAGCTTGTCCGTCTATCGCCAGGTTTACCGGAGTGGTTGCACTGACGGGAGCTGCAGCAAAAGACAGGCGAGCTTTTCCCGGATCGGAGGTTATTCCCGGAATCGTAAAAATAAAAGATTGTTTCCCGGAATTGGTAACAAAATTCTCGCCGAACAATTCCCGTCCGCTATTAAGTATGGATATGGAATCTCTTTCATATAAAGCGTAATCATCAAAATCGTTTATAGTATCACCTGAGTAAGTCGAAGGGAGCGGAACCGTTTCCATTTCCTTGGGGCCGGTATCGCTTTCGGTCATAAAGTAGGAGCCATACGTGCTGTATGGGTTGTTTTCATGTTCATAAGCGTCGGTGGTCGAATTATACGTCCATCGGGTGGTTCCGTGTCCGTAAAAAAGCAAGTAATCGCCTGAATTGAACACGCCGTCGCTTCCTTTATCCATATATACCGCAACTTCCGGAAGATCGTCGATGTAGGGCAGAGAGAAATCTTCAGGCAAAATCCAGCCGCCATAACCATAAATTTTCACTTTCGACGGGTCGCTGATACCTTGTTTTTTAATATCATCATAAGTCAATTTATAGATACCGTTATCTTTTACTTTCAATTGAATCCATTTTCCGGAGGCTAATACGGAATTTTCCGCATAACGGCTTCCGTCATTCATCGTTTGAGCCGCAAGAAACGAAGCGAATCCCAACAAACAGAAAATGATTGCGACAAGCTTTATATGTATTTTGTTATTTATCATTTACCATTTAACCATTTAAATGCATCATTATTTTATCTGAAAGTCAAGTAATTTCTTATCATAAACGTATCCCTGTAATTGGTTATTAATTTCAACCCGTCCGACTCCGGCCGGCGTCCCGGTAAAAATTAAATCTCCCATCTTCAAAGTAATAAAACGGCTGACATATTCAATTATTTCGTCGATTTTGAAAATCATGTCGCCTGTATTGCCTTGTTGAACTGTTTTTCCATCAATGTCTAATCGAAACGGAATTGCGTTGATGTTCCATTCTTCTTTTTCTAATGAAACAAATTTCCCGACTACGGCAGAATTGTCGAACGATTTACTAAGTTCCCACGGCAATCCGCCTTCCTTGAATTTTTGCTGTAAATCTCTCGCAGTCATATCAATTCCCACAGTAATTTCATCGTAGTACCTCGTAGCAAATCGTTTGCTGATACTTTTGCCTAATCGATTTATTTTTACAACTATCTCTGCTTCATATTGAACATTCGATGAGAAATCAGGAATGTAAAACGGCTTTCCGTCTTTCAGCAATGAAGCGTCCGACTTCATAAAAATAGTCGGTTCACTCAATAATAACGTGCGCTGCATCTCTTTATTGTGAGTGGCGTAATTCATCCCTACACATATAATTTTCATTGATATTTTCATTTAAATTTATACAAAGATATGAATTTCGACTCATATTTTTAATAAAAAAGTGTAACTTTGCGGCAATTGAAACAAAGATTCATGAGAAACAATGATTGGAAAGAACGTTTAAATGTTGTCTATTCGACTCGCCCGGATTTTCAATACAGCTACGAGGAGAGGGAGGAGACTTCTACTTTACCGAAAGAGAAGCAATTGCTTCGAATCGTACTGGATAAGAAAAACAGAGGAGGAAAGACAGTTACATTAGTTACCGGTTTTGCGGGAAATGAAAAAGATTTACAAAATCTTGGGAAATTACTAAAAGTGAAGTGTGGCGTCGGCGGTTCTGCTAAAGAAGGTGAAATTATTATTCAGGGCGATTTTCGTAACCGGATTATAGCGGTTCTTCACACGGAAGGATACCAAAAAGCAAGAATCATTATTTGATTTATTTCCGGATATGAAAAATTTTTGTATCTTTGTATTCTTGAAAATGCAATTATAGCGCATGAAAATCCATAGAGAAGGCAATAAAATTGTTATTTACACATTCATTACCCTACTGTTACTAAACGTACTATTTTTCACAATAGTCGGGCAGTCGCTTTTTTCTTATCTTATTTTGCTTCTGTCTACAGGCGCCTTTTTAGTAATCCTCAATTTTTTCCGGTGTTCCGAAAGGATCATTTGTGATCCTCATCAGGGAATGGTGGTGGCTCCCGCCGACGGAACGATCGTCGTCATAGAAGAAGTGATGGAAAATGAGTATCTGCATGAAAAACGATTACAAGTTTCCATATTCATGAGTCTATTTAATGCGCATGTCAATTGGGTGCCTTGTGATGGAAAAGTTACCCATGCATCGCATCAAGATGGACGATTTTGGGCGGCATATCTCCCTAAATCCAGCATGGAAAACGAACGTTCAAACATCATCATTGAACGAGCCAACGGCGATTCGATTTTGGTTCGACAAATAGCAGGCGCTATGGCTCAACGAATTGTAACATATTTAGAGCCGGAACAGGAATGTCGTATCAATCAACAATTGGGGTTTATTAAATTTGGTTCCAGAGTGGATCTGTTCCTGCCTTTACATTCAAAAGTTGATGTGAAACTGGGCGATAGTGTAAAAGGAAATCAAACGGTAATTGCTCAATTATAAAGCGCAGTCAGGATGAAAAATCTTCCAAACGTTATCACTTGTTTGAATCTTTACGCCGGAAGTTTGTCTTGTGTAATGTCGCTGGTATATGGCAACTATACCGGCGCTTTCATCTTTATCCTTTTAGCCGCCTGCTTTGATTTCTTAGACGGATTTGTTGCCCGTTTAATAAAAGCCTACTCTCCCATAGGAGCGCAATTGGACTCATTGGCTGATGTAGTCAGTTTTGGCCTGGCGCCCGGCTTCATCGTCTATTCTTTTTTGGCAACAACTTCGGTTGGAGTTCCCTACTCGGCGAATGTTCCGTTTTTAGCTTTCTTAATTCCGATTTTTGCCGCTTTGCGGTTGGCTAAATTCAATGTCGACAGCAGGCAAATCTCTTCGTTTTTCGGATTGCCCGTTCCTGCCAACGGTTTGTTTTGGGGGGCGTTGATTCCTTCTATTCCGCTTACGGATGGTAATCATACATTCAACACCGTTTTTGTTGTAGCGCTTGTCATCATTTTCTGCTTGCTGATGGTTTCCGAATTGCCGATGTTTTCCCTCAAGTTCACTCATTACAAGTGGAATGGAAATCAATATCCCTATATTATGATTTTAGCTACGTTGTTCTTAACCGCTCTTTTTCAACTGTTGGGAATCTGTATAGCTATCGTTTTGTATATATTTCTTTCGCTGTTTCGGTATGTTTTTGCAGTCAGGAAAAAAACGTAGATTTTTTTAATTTATTATTCATCCGGTATTTGTAAATTCTCTCTATTTAATAGCATACAAACAAAACTCTATGCGAAGCAAAAAGCCTTTACCCCTCATCGAAAGAGCGACTGTTTCGGGAATCGCTGCCGAAGGAAAAGCAATTGTCCGGTATGACAACCTGGTGGTTTTCGTCCCTTATGTTGTTCCCGGCGACGTTATTGATATTCAATTGACTCGAAAAAAAAACAGTTATGCGGAAGGAAGAGCCGTTTTCTTTCATTCCTGTTCTCCGCAACGGAAAGAAGCTTTTTGCACCCATTATGGAATTTGCGGAGGATGTCAATGGCAAATCCTTCCCTATCAGGAACAACTGCGTTTTAAGCAACAACAGGTTATCGACAATTTAACCCGCATCGGCAAAGTTGAATTGCCCGAAATTTCGCCGATTCTCGGTTCTGCCCATACTGAATTTTACCGGAATAAATTAGAGTTTACTTTTTCCAATCGGCGATGGATGACGCAGGATGAAATCCGGTCTGAACAGAAGTTCGATAACATGAATGCCTTGGGATTCCATATTCCGGGCATGTTCGACAAAGTATTGGATATTGAGAATTGTTGGTTGCAAAATACGGTATCCAACCGCATTCGCAATGAAATCCGGTCGTTTGCGTTGAAAAACGATTTTTCTTTTTTCGATTTACGAAATAAAGGCGGATTACTCCGGAACATGATTGTCCGAACCTCAACTACCGGCGAAACCATGCTAATCGTTGTGTTTTTCGAAGACGATCCGGTTCGTAGAGAAATGCTGTTAAACCATTTGTCCGAACAATTTCCCGAAATCACTTCGCTGCTGTATATTATTAATACGAAAGCCAACGATACAATCACCGACCAGGAAGTGTTCCGGTTCAAGGGAAATGACTTTATTTTTGAGGCGATGGAGGAATTAAAATTCAAAATCGGCCCCAAATCCTTTTTCCAAACGAATAGCGAACAGGCATACAATCTATACCGGATTGTCCGCGATTTCGCCGGATTGACTGGAAAGGAACGCGTTTATGATCTTTATACAGGTACAGGAACCATTGCTAACTTCGTAGCAAAAGACGCTTCGCAGGTCATTGGAATTGAATTTGTTCCGGAAGCCGTTGAGGACGCTCGAATCAATTCCGGACTTAACGGGATAGCCAATACCCTGTTTTTCGCCGGCGATATGAAAGATTTGCTGAATCAGGCATTTATTGAAGAATACGGTCGTCCGGATGTTATTATCACCGACCCTCCCCGCGCCGGAATGCACGACGACGTAATCGAAGCGATTCTTTTTGCCGAACCGCAGCGAATTGTGTATGTCAGTTGCAATCCCGCTACGCAAGCCCGCGACTTGAACCTGTTGGATAGCCGCTACAAAGTAAAAAATGTTCAGCCGGTCGATATGTTTCCCCACACGCACCATGTCGAAAACGTTGTCTTGTTGGAAGTGAAAACTTTTTTTTAATCCGAAAAACTATTGTAAGTTGTAACAAAAAATACGCATGATAAATTTTCCATTTAAAACGAAGCTCAGGTCGGAGATTATTCGAAACAGTTCAATCATATTAGGTGGAAATGTATTGGGACAAGCTATCGTCTTATTGGTTTATCCGATACTGACGCGAATCTATTCCGATTCGGACTTTGGAGTGTTCGCCGCTTTTATGAGCGTAAGCACTTTGTTGACAACTCTAAGTACAGGCCGCTATGAAGAATCGCTTATTATAGCTGAAGACCACAAAGAAACCGTCCATCTGTTGGGATTCTCACTTAAATGGCTCGTTTTCTTTTCTTTCATTCTATTAATCGGATTAGCTTTATTCGGAAAGCCTGTTTTCTCCTTTTTCAAAATGGAAAGCATTGAATCTTTTTGGTACTTTATTCCATTTACAGTTTTTTTTACCGGTTTGAATTATCTTTTGAATAATTTGGCGACTCGAGAGAAGCAATTCAAACGGATTGCCGCCTCCGGATTGACACAAAACAGCGTTAATACGGTTGTAAAACTGATTGCAGGATTTGCCGGATGGACGCGAACCGGTATGATATTTTCCAATGTATTATCCTTTTTTTCAGGTAATTTTCCATACCTTTCATTAAAGAAAACCATTGTAGAAGCGTTGAAAGGGAATTGGAGTCATGAGCGAAAAGCAGCCCTGCGACACATCGACTTCCCCGGTTTCTATATGGGAAGAACTTTTCTAAGCGGATTCTCGATCAACCTGCCGTTTTTGATTTTGATCGGAGTCTTCGGAGAATCCTCTTTGGGACTTTATTCCTTAGCTTTTAGCCTCTTATATCGCCCTATCAATCTATTTGGGAATTCTTTGTATACCACTTTATTCGAAAATGCAGCTTCAACCATGCGTAGCAGGAAGCCCATTTTGCCTTCGTTGAAGAAATACTGGAAATACCTTTGCCTTTTTATATCGCCTTTTTTCCTGCTGGCATTTATGATTGCCAAGCCGCTATTTACCATTCTTTTTGGCGTGCAATGGGAAGGTTCGGCTTTGTATTTTCAATACCTGTTGCCTTGGATGTTTATGACGCTGTTAGCATCGCCGGTTTATTTTATTCCGATTCTTTTTAATAAGCAAAAGATAGCGCTTGCATTGGAGATTACATATCTGTTGTTCCGCTGGGGAGCCTTGGGGATAGGTATCTATCTGATGCGTTTCCAAACCGGTATTCTGCTTTTTTCACTCGTCGGATTAGCCTTTACTTCATTGAATTTTGTTTGGTATTATTCAATGATAAATAAATACGAGCGTACCTTGAAATGAATAAATTATTCTGCGATTAAACTGTGCCCCGTCATTTCTTCGGGTTGCTTCAGATCCAGTATATACAGAATACTCGGAGCTACATCCGCTAATTTTCCTTCTTCTACTCTTGCATTCGTATTATTAGATACATAAATAAACGGAACGGGATTCAAGGAATGCGCCGTATTCGGACTTCCGTCGTCATTCAACGCGTAATCGGCATTTCCGTGGTCGGCGATAATAATGGTTTCATAACCATTGGCTTTCGCAGCTTCAACCGTATCATGCAAACAAGCGTCTACAGCTATAACCGCTTTTTCAATAGCTTCATATACCCCCGTGTGACCTACCATATCGCCATTGGCATAATTGACGACAATAAAATCAAAGTGTTTTGTATTAATGGCTTCCACCAATTTGTCTTTTACTTCATAAGCCGACATTTCAGGTTTTAAGTCATAAGTAGCTACTTTGGGAGAGGCAACCAATATTCTATCTTCCCCTTCGAAAGGCGCTTCGCGTCCCCCATTGAAAAAGAAAGTGACATGTGCGTATTTTTCCGTTTCGGCAATATGCAGTTGATGCAAACCCAAGGAAGACAAGTATTCGCCCAATGTATTATTTACATTGTCCTTGTCAAATAGTATATGAACATGTTGGAAAGTCGGATCGTAGGGTGTCATCGTATAATACTGCAAGTTGGGAATCATTTGCATTCCGGCTTCGGGCATATCTTTTTGCGACAGGACAATGGTTAGCTCTTTCGCACGGTCGTTCCGAAAATTAAAGAAAATCACTACGTCGCCTTCTTCGATTAAGGCAACCGGCTTGCCTGCTTTCGTACAGACGATGGGTTTGATAAATTCGTCGGTTACACCGTCCTGATAGGATTGTTCCACAGCGGCGACAGGGTCTTCCGCAGGCGTTCCGATACCTTTAACCAATAAATCGTATGCCTCTTTTATTCTTTCCCAACGTTTATCGCGGTCCATAGCATAATACCGTCCAACTACCGAAGCGATTTGTCCGGTCGAGCGTTTCAGATGCGTTTCTAATTCGCTGATAAAACCGGCGCCGCTTTTCGGGTCGGTATCCCGTCCATCCATAAAACAGTGGATGAAAGTTTTATCGATGCCATATATTTTACTGATATCGGTCAGCTTAAACAAGTGTTCCATCGAACTGTGAACACCTCCGTTGGAAACTAAACCCATGATATGGATTTTCTTATCTTTGGCTTTCGCATACGAATAGGCATTTTTTATTTCCGGATTTTCAAGAATGGAATTATTGCGCACTGCAATGTTAATCTTAACCAAGTCTTGATAAACTACGCGGCCGGCGCCGATATTTAAATGTCCTACTTCCGAATTACCCATTTGTCCGTCGGGTAAACCTACCGATTCACCGGAAGCCTCTAACTGCGAATAAGGATAGGTTTTTAAAAGATAATCCCAATAAGGAGTTGGCGTCTGAGAGATGACGTCTCTCTTTGTCTTATCGCCAAATCCCCAGCCATCAAGGATTATCAATAATGCCTTTTTATTTATCATAAATTGTTACCTTTAATTTAGAGCGCAAAGTTACATAAAATTTTAAGATAGACGAAATATTATTTCTTCATTACCCCGATGATTTGGATTGCCTGTGAAATTAGCCTTTAAACCCTGTATATTCATCTCGTTTTTTCACATTTTCATTAAAAGTGTGCAAAAATAATGTGAAATTTTATAAGAATTTATTATCTTTGCTTTTTGTTGTAAATTTTTACTTATAAAAAACCAAATAAATTTACGGATGAAAGAGAAAATCGAACAATTAAACAAACTGAACCAGCAAGCCGAATTAGGCGGAGGGGCAGACCGTATCGCAAAACAGCATACGGCAGGAAAATTGACTGCAAGAGAACGAATTGAACTATTATTGGAAAAAGGCACTTTCGTAGAAATCGATAAGTTCGTTACACACAAGTGCTATGATTTTGGAATGGAAAAACGGCGCCCGTTAGGCGATGGCGTTGTCACTGGATATGGATTGATTGGGAACCGTACGGTTTTTGTATTCGCACAGGATTTTACCGTTTTCGGAGGCGCTTTGTCGGAAACATATGCGCGAAAGATTTGTAAAATAATGGATTTAGCGATGGAAGTAGGCGCTCCGGTTATCGGATTGAATGATTCGGGCGGCGCCCGCATACAGGAAGGCGTTCGTTCATTGGCGGGATATGCCGACATTTTCCTCCGTAATTCGCTGGCTTCCGGAGTGATTCCTCAAATCAGCGCAATCATGGGACCGTGTGCGGGAGGAGCCGTTTACTCGCCGGCGCTCACCGATTTTATTCTGATGGTGAAAGAGAGCAGCTATATGTTCATCACGGGCCCTGATGTGGTGAAAGCTGTTACTCAAGAAGATGTTACAAAAAACAAACTTGGCGGTTCCGACATTCATACGGAACGTTCGGGAGTCGCTCATTTTTCAGCCGACAACGATATCGACTGCATCCTGAAGATAAGGGAGTTGCTGTCGTTCCTTCCCAATAACAACATGGCTGAACCTCCATTTGTACCTACAACCGATAGCCCCAACCGGATTGACCCTTCGCTGGATTTATTGGTCCCGACGAATCCGAATCAACCCTACGACATCAAGGAATTGATTGTTTCGGTAGCAGATGATGAAAATTTTATGGAAATACAGGAAGATTATGCAAAAAATATTGTTATCGGTTATATCCGGTTAAACGGGAAAAGTATCGGGGTAGTTGCCAACCAACCCGCTTCTTTGGCCGGAACCCTCGACATCAACGCTTCGGTGAAAGCGGCTCGTTTCGTTCGTTTCTGCGATGCCTTTAATATTCCGCTGCTCACCTTAGTTGATGTTCCGGGATTTCTTCCCGGCGTGAATCAGGAATACGACGGAATCATCCGGAACGGAGCCAAACTGTTATACGCCTACTGTGAAGCAACCGTCCCGAAAGTAACGGTCATCACCCGCAAAGCTTATGGCGGCGCCTACAATGTGATGAGTTCCAAGCATATCAGGGGCGATATTAATTTTGCTTATCCAACGGCTGAAATTGCCGTAATGGGAGCCGACGGAGCCGTAAACATTCTTTTCCGTAAAGAAATAACTGAAGCTAAAGACCCTGACGCCAAGCGAAAAGAATTGCAGGACGATTACCGTGATAAATTTGCAAATCCCTATCGTGCAGCCGAACTCGGTTATATCGATGAAATCATTGAACCTTCGGAAACCCGTTCGCGCTTGATTCGCAGCTTTGAATTGCTTGCCAACAAACGGCAATCCAATCCTCCGAAAAAACACGATAATTTACCATTGTAAGATTATGATAAAGAAAGTTTTAGTAGCCAATCGCGGCGAAATAGCCATGCGGATATTCCGCACCTGCCGCGTGATGAACATACCCACAGTAGCGATTTATACCCATGTGGACAGAGGCGCTTTACACGTGCGTTATGCCGAAGAAGCCTATTGTATTTCGGAAGACGAATCGGATACTTCCTATTTGAAACCGGAAGTTATTCTTGAAATTGCCAAGAAAACAGGGGCAGCCATTCATCCTGGATACGGGTTTTTATCGGAAAATGCCGATTTTGCCCGCCGTTGCGAAGAAGAAAAAGTCGTGTTCATTGGTCCAAGTTCCGACATTATTGCTAAAATGGGCATAAAAACCGAAGCGCGTAAAATTATGCAGGAAGCCGGCGTTCCGATTGTTCCCGGCACCAAAGACCCTGTATCCGGAGTTGAAGAAGCCCGCTCCAAAGCCAAAGAAATAGGTTACCCGATTATGCTGAAAGCTTTAGCCGGTGGAGGCGGAAAAGGGATGCGCTTAGTTCGCAAGGAAGAAGATTTGGACGCCGCTTTCCGGATGTCCAGTTCCGAAGCTGCCAATTCGTTCGGCAACGACGCTATTTACATCGAAAAATATATCGAAAATCCGCACCACATCGAAGTGCAGATTCTGGGCGATAAATACGGGAACGTCATCCACCTTTATGAACGGGAATGTTCGATCCAGCGGCGCAACCAAAAAGTGATTGAAGAATCGCCGTCGCCATTCGTAAAAGAAGATACGCGTAAGAAGATGCTGGCGGTTGCTGTTGCAGCCTGTAAGAAAATCGGCTATTCCAGCGCAGGAACGCTGGAGTTTATGATGGACAAAGATCAGAATTTTTATTTTCTCGAAATGAATACCCGTTTGCAGGTGGAACATCCGGTGACGGAAGAATGTACAGGCGTGGATTTGGTGCGGGATATGATTTTGGTAGCAGGAGGCAGTCCCTTGCCATACAAGCAGGAAGATATTGAGTTTCACGGAGCTGCCATCGAATGTCGCATCTACGCGGAAGATCCGGAAAACAATTTTATGCCTTCACCCGGACTCATCCGTGTGCGTGAAGCGCCCGAAGGACGAAACGTCAGGCTCGACAGCGCCGCTTACGCCGGTTTTGAAGTGTCGCTGCATTACGACCCGATGATTGCAAAATTGTGTACGTGGGGCAGAAATCGCGAATCGGCTATTTCCAATATGAAGCGCGCGTTGAGGGAATATAAAATTCTGGGAATTAAGACAACGATTCCTTTCCATTTGAGGGTGTTGCAGAACAATACCTTCCTGAAAGGCAACTACGATACGACCTTTATTGATACTAAATTCGATAAGGAAGAACTCAAGCGTCGCGAGAATAACGATCCGACGGTAGCTATCATTGCTGCTGCCCTGAAGCATTTCGAGCAGGAAAAAGAAGCCGCCGCCAGGGCTACTACCGTTCCGTTAGTGGGGGAATCCTTGTGGAAATACTACGGTAAATTACAAATGACGGCTAATAACTATTGATTCTATGGAAAATAATATAAAAGCTTTAGCAACTTATTACGCTACAATAAACGACCTGCCCGATACCGAATTTAAAGTGGATATTCTGGAAGACGGTCCCGTCAAAAAAGTGTCGGTCAACGGAACGGTTTATGATGTGGATTACAATGTAGGCGGCGATACCATTCATTCAATCATCATGAATCATAAATCGCACGGCGTACAGATCACTTCCCTTGGAAATTCCAACTACGAAGTGAGAAACAAGGGCGATTACTTTCTGGTAAACGTGGTCGACGAATTGAAGAAAATGCGCATGGCGCGTTCCAAATCAGCAACGATTGGTCGTCAAGTGATAACGGCGCAGATGCCGGGCGTTATCCTGAAAGTATATGTCAAGCCGGGTGAAGAAGTGAAAGCCGGCGATCCGCTTTGTGTGCTGGTCGCAATGAAAATGGAGAATGAAATCCGCAGTCCGATCGACGGAACGGTGAAAGAAGTATATATTAAAGGCGGCGAAAAAATGGCTGTCGGCGATAAAATGCTTGTGGTTGAATGAGTATTTTAATCGTATCCTTATCCAGTTATTTAATTAATGTGCCTCTTGGTATGTGGAGGGAGCGTTACAAAAAATTCTCCCTCCCGTGGTTTGTTATTCTTCATTTGTCGGTGCCCGTAATCATTGCGCTTCGTATTTATCTGAAAGCCAACCCCTGGTTTATTCCTTTATTCATAGCGCTGGCGGTTTCCGGTCAATTGACCGGGAAAAAGTTGCGTTCCCTTTCTTAACGCTTTAATGGCTCACTACCACCTGATGTATTGCAGGCTTATCGCTCACGCCGTCATAAATGTGAAGGTAATAGTTTCCATTGTGCAAATGGGATACATTCAGATGAATATGACTGTCTTTCGTTTTGGTG
>Ga0123354_10008355_pt1 | contig 15730 bp, 9 predicted proteins | sample TergutLab28metaG_2_FD_97872 | JGI IMG/M metagenome (GOLD analysis project Ga0123354, IMG submission 97872) | Labiotermes labralis P4 segment gut microbial communities from Petit-Saut dam, French Guiana - Lab288 P4 | ecosystem: Host-associated > Arthropoda: Insects > Digestive system > Gut ...
ATGTTGCTTTTTTTCTATTTACGGTACAAAATAACATATTATACGCGTCAAATATTGTGACATTTTATATTTTGGCAATATATTAATTTACAATTTTATTCTCTAATAATTTTTCCGATATGAGACAAAATTGTTTAAACATAAAGTTCTCTAAATTCTTTAAGGCATTTTGCACGTTCTGTCTGATCCTGCAGCTGCCTGGTCGAAATACGTAGGAGGAAAAGGGCTCTAGTTTATCTGCGTAACAAATTGTGCACCGGTGTTTGTCTTTATTGTTGAATTGTGTGCAAATGCATTGCAAATTTTGCATCAGTTTCAAGAAAGTAATAACTTCTTTGTGACTAATCACAGTCTGCAGGCAAGACCGCTTCATAATGGCAGACCTACAGGCTGGAATATTCTTCCCCTCTCGGTTTCTGCTATGGATATTTTACACCTTTCTTTTTCTGTAACAGATACTGCAGAGAATGTCAATAAAAGGGGCAGTGTTTTCTTCAATACTATCATTGCTTAAATTTGACAATTTAGGTTTCTATCTATGCCTTCTACAGACAGTAATTCACTCTTATACATTACATCCACTGAAAGAAACCGTAAACGGCAATTATATTGACCTCGCACGACATGATTTTCAAAACATCTTGAAAGCCATATTGATATTTGGAGCGGTGCTACCATCTATATTTTAAACAGCAACGGTCGAGGTTGCATTACCAACGGAGAAAGTGTGCGCCCAAATTGCTTCATTAAGACAGATACTTTCGTCACTAATTGTCATGTGGCAAACGTATGAGTAGCTGCAGTGAAGAATTGTTATTAGAAGAGAGAGAGAAAAAAGAAGAATTTAAATTCTCAGGCACTGGGGGAAGACAGCGTATTCTGCCTGCACGCTCTGGTCTAAGGCCCTGGTTATTAACTCATGGGTCATGTAAGTATTATGCGGCAGAGAACATAGATAGGGCTGCAGTTTTCTCGACAGTTAATTGCACGATATTTCTATACTCTCTGATCAAAGAAACGTTTGCAAACTGACAACTAAATGCAATAAAAATCGCATACATTTAACGCACACCAATTTACACATTAAGAAACTGTCTTTTACAGTGTGAAAACGTGTACTCTGATACAATGGGCCAAGGTTGGAGAAACGTACTGCTTCCTTTTTCTTGGTGATAAAAATCAGGATCTTCCACCCACGTAAGCAAATTAGGACGAAGAAAGAATTCAGACGCTTGTTTTCAACAACAGCAGTACAAACATCGAACAACTGCAAACTTATTAAACTTCGTGTATTGTAGCTTTCATTTGTGTATGACTTATTTAACAAAGCACCTAATATTCCACATTATACAGCGTCGAAATTCTAGATGTATTGTCTCGGTGGTTGCATTTGTATTAGTCCCCCCCCCCAACCCCCTCGTGTCAAGGACGTTAAACAGTCGATGACGAAAGCTACACAAACAATCGCACTGAAAATAACCTTTAGGAAGTGTAATAAAAACTGAGTGGAGCCTCCGTCCGGCGCTGATCTGTCAAGTAGGGAAAAAAACCCTTATAAAACCACGTAAGCTTTGTCCATATGTTTGGTCTCCGTTCCGAAATGTACTGTGTGTAGATAAAGATGGTGTAATTAAAAATATCCAACTAAAGTGTCTCATCTTTAAAACAGTCGCCGTTATAGCTTCATTCTTAAACTGCAACAATAATGACTTCACTTTGATCTTCACGAAAGAAGAAAACTGCCAAATCCTTACAGAAATTAAAGCTTCCCATTTAATTTCATACCGCGTGCTTGAGAGAAGTGTTAGAACAGACACGACGCATCAGCACAACTCAGTTTACTGATTCAGTTAAATACTAAAAAGTACTTGATTGTCATGATACCAAATGACGTTGACATCACAGATATACAGTTTCGAGTGACACGAGGGGGGGGGGGAGACTGAACTTCCGAAAAAGCACTGCTTGTTGGAAGGTTTCCATGGCTTCGCCCGTAGATCCTTCTGGGAAGGGCAAATAAAAAAAAAACGCGAATAAGAAAAGCGGCCAACGCTTCTGTGTATGTTGGTTCAGTCCTGGATCCGCCACTGAATATCAGGCGTTCCCTTCAAGTCTGGTCTGATCTTGTTCCCTCTTGGCTGCATTTCATTCTATGAAATCTCTAAGTGACAAGCAGAGAGAGCTCCGTACTTCTCTGCAAGTCTACTTATGCATTGTCTTCCTTCAGACCTGTCTCTCACCTCAGAGAGAGTTATTTTCCCCTCACTCCTCCACATTACGCATTTCTAAAACAGATATGCAACATTCCATTACAGTATTCTCTCAGACATGACTCGCACACTCTCACACACTCTCGCACACTCTCACTCCCTCTCTGCTTTACTGTCTTTTCTATCAAAGACAGCCGAGATACCAGAAGCGAAACGTCTTCATTGTAACATCATCCTGTACCTATATGTGATATTCAGTTTCAACGAATACATATATACTTATCGTTACCTCCCCTTTTGTGTTTCCTCCTATTAAATAACCGATTTCTATTATCAATACAAATATTAGTTTCCAAAATCACCCACGGACCTTGTTGTATTAACCCTTATCCTGCTAACGTGGAGAATATGGTGAGCTCCTAATAATGCCAGCTGACGGCAGATGGGATTTAATTCAGCGTTTAAAGGGTTAATGGTAATATTTTCAATGTTACGAGGCTATCACAACTTACTAGAAATCCAGATGAATATTTTTGTATGGGATCTGTGCTCAAAATATCGAAGAATCTTATGACAGTCGCGTCAATGGTTGTAATATGAACGTTATGTAACAGTCATTTCAGATACATGCGGGCGAGCGCAGCTGGTTGAGGAAATGCGCCACAGGACGGAAGGTTCCGGATTAGATTACCGGTTGGGTCCTTAGACATTTTTAAGTGACATTTCTTCTGCACACATTCAGCGGCCCTGGGGTTCACTCAGCTTCTAAAAGAAATGAGTACTAGTCAATTTCCTGGCGGATAAAGGGAGGCCGGCGAGTGGAGCTGAGAATTCTGTCGTCCTAGTTGTAGTGAGTGTCAAACGCTGAAAGCCCAATATTCCGTCTCCCTTTTGAAATTTCAAGACTTGTTACCGGGAAAATGTTAGTCTTGTTTGACGTTTAGATATACATTTCTAGGGATATCACATTTTAATAGATTCTGGATATTATAGGAACTCTTTCTCCATCCAGTCTCATTGTGTCCATTATCCTACTTTTAGAAACGTCGGAAAATTCAAATCAGTTCTTCATAAAAAATAAATACATCCCGAAACGACAGAGATGGGACATATTTAGAACAAAGGACGCCATCTTTGTTAAATTAAATCTTTATTTGTATAAATCGTATTCTGCAGTAGGAAATTAGGGTCCATAGTTTCAACCAGGAAGTGGCATCAATATAAGAAGAAATGGTGTTTGAATTCATTAACTTTGTTTTGTTTCAGAAGCATGGAAGACACATCATTCAAGTATCAACCTATGCAGTGTCTAAAGGGAATAAAATTACTGTTTGCTTGCTACACTTGCTGTCAGTTGCCGAGAATGGCAAAAAGATGCCAAACCCCTTGCTTAGTAGCTCGTAAACACGCGTCGCTTCATTCTTAAATTAGGTTCAGACTGTTGTTCAGCTTTATATCTCTCTAATTATGAGAAGGGCACGTAAATAAATGTGTGTGCACGCGCGCGCACACACACACACACACACACACACACACACGCTCTCATACTCACACAAGTATTTCATTGTAGAATGCAATTTAAATCTAAATCATATTACAGTAGGTTTATAATTGTGTGAGATACAAAACTACATATACGCGAAGTTTAATTTAAGCCCGAACCCCGACGCAAGGCAAACTCAACGGCCTTACATTTCCTCATATGCCGTATGTAATATAACTCACTGCATGTTAGAGTAGGTATTGGAAATGACCTGCTTAACTCTCACACATGCTTCACACCTTGTGAGCAGATCATTAAATACTGTTGGGAAATTTTTTTCTATAAGTTTCTGATAATAAGCAACAATTTAGCAGCGGCTGCATAACACACACAGCCAGTCCTAACGGCGTGTTTACTGTATGTAACTTCATCTTAGTCACAGACTCCAGCTTTTTCTGCTGCGTGTAACAGATGCGTAAAGCTCATAGTAAAGTAGATTTTGTCCGTAAGTATGCAGTACAGTGTAATACAGAGGATTTCCACTGTAAAGATGTGTATAGGCATTTTAGTGTGATTAGGATTTGAAAAATATGAGCCACTAAAATGCATGAAGTATTAAGTTTTAATGCAAATTTTATTCGAAAAGAAAACTCAATAATGTCAAGAGCAGTATACAAGCACCATCCCTCTATTGTTATGATTGAGTCATGATAATTTCGGGGTGAAAGAAAGGGCTGAACACAAAGTATGTTCTCATTTGTGAAGTCAGCAACAAGCATTCACCTTAGAAACAACAGATAATTTCTCGACAACTCATAACATATGTTAAGATACCTTGCAACACACTGACTTAAGTGTGACCCAAATGAAGTAGCATACTTGTTTTGTGTATTTTGCTGACTCATCCGAAGGACATACAGTACTGAATTACTTATAAAGTACAGTTCATTAGAAAATTCAAACTTTCAACTGAACTCCATTTCCTTACAGCTAGTGGACTCGAATGAGTCTATATGCAATATTTCTTTTCGTTTCCTACGCAATTTCCTTCTTTCCAGACTGCTGGAGAATGTCTTGAAAGAGAAATCTCTTCCAGGTTCTGTCCTATAGCAGTCGTCAAACCTCCCGACCACGAAAGCAAGCACCTTCTGTAATTTTCAACAGATATAGTCAGTTGCCTTCGTAGGAATCTATTCGCTTACAATTGCGAAGTAATCTCTTCTAACGCCATGCCATGCCATGCCGTTCCCGTAAGCCAATGCAATCCTTTCCTGAGCCACTTTTCCTATCTCATAGTGTCGAAAGTGTATGGCCCAGTCTGATAGCTAAGACTAGGTATCAGTGGCGGATTTTCAAATGTTTTTCTACTGTTTCTCCTCCTCTTCTTCTTCTCCTTCCCATTATTATTATTATTATTAGTAGTAGTAGTAGTAGTAGTATTCTCCTTCTTCTTCTTCTCCTCCTCCTCCTTCTCCTTCTCCTCCTCCAGCTTCTCCTTTTTCTTTTTCTTTTTCTTCTCCTTCTCCTCTTCCTTCTACTTTTTATTATTATTCTTCTTCTTCTTCTTCTCCTCCTCTTCCTTCTTCTTCTTCTTTTTCTTCTTCTTCTTCTCAGCTTTTTACATTTGCCTTTGTTCTTCTGTGGGTTTACCGTCTGAACTTTTTCCCATAATATTTTCCTTAAGTCAATAGCTTCCAAAAATTCGATTTTAAATGATGGTATATTCATTCCGTTACTCTCACATATCACATTAACTGTGGCGAAAACCTCATTTTCCATAAATTTATCTGAATTAAATTTAGCGATTCAGCTTCTACCGCACAGTAAACAACCAATTTACATTATAAAGCCCACAGGTTAATGCTGGTTCAGAAAGTAATACATTTTTATTGCGAGCGTCACTCAAAACATAAATACACTCTATGGGAAAATGGAGAAATTTCAGTGTTATTGCAGTCAGTAATCACTGTCGTTAAAGGGTTAGGTGAAATGAGTTGAAGTCAATGACATAGAACTGGAATCCTAATGAAATAGGATATGTAACTGCCGGGAACTGTAATCCTACAGAAATGAGTAATGTAACTGTAGAGCATAGGATTGCTACAGAAATGGGAAATGTCACTGCAGAGAAGTGGAAACAAAAAGAAATGGGACCTGTAACTGCAGGGAACTGGAATCCAAAAAACGGAGACGTGTGAAACAGAGAATTGGAATTAAAAAAAGGGAAATGTAACTACAAAGAACTGGAACACAAAAGAAATGGGACACATAACTGCAGGGAAATGGAATCCAAAAAAAGTGGGACATGTAACTGCAGAAAATTAGGATCAAAAGAAGAAATTTAAAAAAACCATAGGTAAATTTGTATATTCTTCCCCTATTATCAATCTCATGAAACGTATTTTATAGTTATGTGCGTCCGTGTGTTTTGTGTGTGTGTGTTGTGCATTTGTATGTGAGATGGTTTTGTGTGATTATTTTTTTCAACAGGAAATTGCCAATCTAGCAAGATACGTTACATATCAGTATCTTAAATCACAGAGGGAAAGAAAAAGTTGAATGAATTCCGACGTAAGTGCCCATGACTCTAAAGGTCATAGCCAGGGTTCCGCCTGTGGGAAACTAAGAATAATTTTATGACCGTAGACAGTAAAGTATTTAATCCCAAGTGCCTTTAAAATTACTATCAATTAAACGTTACGTTTCAACGAAAATTCTAATTTACAATCTTCAAGGTAAACTGAAAACTGATACGAATTTCGACTAATGCATAATTTATTGAAAGTCGATTAAAACAATTACCAAATAAGGCATAATTTACGACATTACTATTTTTAACATGACAATTGATACTTAGTTTCCGGTACTCAATATATTTACTTGTTTCTTTTACGGGTGTCTGTCGTGATTCAATTTGCAAACACAGGGACTTTTACCTATGTATCATGCATAAGAAATATTCTGTCATGTTGTACTTTAAATTCAATATTTATTAAGTAAAATATTGAATGTGACAATGTAATGCACTTTTAAGACACCACGAACTATTTGGTAGGATGCGTTAGTAAAATTCTATCAATCCATGTGGTGTCACATCCAAATGACAGTCATTTTCTTATCTTCTTTTGGCTTTTGTTTCAGATCCGTAATAACTTTCGTAGATCCTACAATATTCTAGTTGATATTTTGTTTCTGTATAGGAAACTAAAATCTTTAGGGTTCTTTAAATGTCAACGTTTTTTCTAAGATTAAAAATATATAATTACTCCTCAGGCTCCAACTATCGAGGAAAGGCTAAAAGAAAATGTTGGTATTCTTAACTAGAAATACCAGGTGTGACTAAGTGAGGCATCTTCTCCTTCTTCTTTATATCAGAATGGTTTAAATGTGAATAAACCCGCCACTGGATGCTATGATTTCCATGCATCCCTGGGCTCACCTTAGAGCACAGTTTCTCTGCAACAACAGCGCAGAACTTTAGAAATTCCAAGAATTCCTCAGTGTCTTTAGGGATATTAAACTGGACACACAATGCAGCTTATAAGACTGGGGTCCTCGCCTCTTTATTCTCTAGTGCAATATTATAAAACTTATGCCTCACATATATCCTATTATAGTTTTTGCTATTATGTGATACCACTGTCTCATTTCAAAGTCTGCTGTTCACATTTCTTTATAACCTCTCACATTCTTTTAGCACCGTTTATGCTGCAACCGCAAAACCGTTACGGTTCATACTTACGAGCATTATGAAATTCTAAGCATGTTCATATTCAGGATACAGTCTTACAGATGACTTCTCTTACCATCAGGTTTGAGCTGCGCTACTTTTTACTTTGCTTTCAGTACTGTACTTCGTCAAATTTTGTGTTTTCCTACACAGAACTTACAGCTGGTGTAAGGTAGCTCTTTTAATTCACGAAATTGGACATATATATATATATATATATATATATAATGCCTTCTTGTACAAGCAAAAATTAATATTTTAAATGCAGAGCATATCTCTCCGTCCATCCGTCATCTGTGACTAGTAGTCTACCAACGCCTAAACTGATGGATATTCATTTTAAAATTCTACATGTAAGAATTTCACCAAATTTTAGAAAACTCAAATGTTTAGCTGTATTGACTATAATGCGATCCACTTTCTTAAGAACTTGAATGGATAAACAGACAGAAAGCAGGCTTCATTACTCTCAAAGAAAGCTACTATACAACTTAAAGTTGACAAGTGGGGGACTCACACACACACACACACACACACACAAAACAACAACAACAACACACCCATCCAATGGGCTTGGCGAAGTTTGAGGCCAAAACGTTTTATTTTAGGAAGTAAAACAGGCCAAATCCAGTACTTGGCCAAAATAGTAATAATAATAGAAATAATGTGCAAAATTAATTAAGGGAAATGCCTTTAAATGTACCACAGATTGTAACCACAAATAACCGCAAAATTATAAACTCTGAGAATATGGTTTCCTTCGGATGTATGTAATTGTAAATATACTGCATAAGGGTGGGTAAATAATAATAATAATAATAGTGATAATAACACATCATTTTTAGGTGGTTGACTTGAATCTGTTTTGCGTTATCAGACACAGGTTAACTAACTAATTAACCCCATGCAGCCAAGTCGTTTCTAAGAAAGTAACAGGTTCTCCTCTCGTCAAGAAATTCTCCGCATTTTATCACACACAGACGGACTGACTGACAAATAAACAAACAAACGAACGAACTAACTAAATCCATGGAGCAGATTATTTTCCTGAGAATCTAGCAAGTCCTCAGCTAGTCACGAAATTCCCCACAGTTTATGGCACCCAAAAGTTCATTACCGCATTCACAAGAGCTAGCCACTTGTCCCTATCCTGAGCCAGATCAATCCAGTCCATTCTTTCGTCTTACTTCTTTAAGGCCCATTTTAATAATATTATCCCATCTACTCCTAGGTCTTCCAAGTGATTTAATTCAGTCAGGTCTCCCCACCAAAACCTGTAGGCACTTCTCCTGTCTATCATGCCCTGCTGCTCTTATTCTTTATTCGATTAGGCGAATAATATTTGAGAGGATTAGAAATCACAAAACGATTCTTTACGTAATGTTCTCCACTGTCTTGTTACGTCGTCCACCTTAACTCCAAATATCCTCCTCAGCACTCCATTCCTAACAACCACAGGCTATCTTCCTTTTTCCATGTGAGAAACCAAGCGTCACACCCATACAAAATAACGGCCTAATTACAGTTCTGTATATCTTTATCTTTTTAGTTTTGAGTAGTTAAATCTGGAAGACAAAAGATACCGAGTCAAATGGCAGCAAGCCTTCCCTGACTCCAATCTGCTTTTCTACATAATTGGGATTTTGCCGGGCACAGGCTAACCGGATGAACTGGTTCGCAATTTTCCATAACTTATTCAGTCAGATAGTGGGATAAAAGTCTCTCTCTCTGTGCTGAATTTAGCATTACCCTGTAAGTATGTCAATGGGAGTTACGGTTCGGGATGTCACGACACATTATTCACCTCGGCAACGTGAAGGTGAGTGATCGAGTTTATGCTTCAGTCATTTTACCCAGAAATAACGTCCCCGCTCAGGCACCCAGTAGGCCCCAGGGCAGGCAGACATGTTGGAAATAAAATTAGTGACCCTGTCGGGAACTGAATGGCAGTCGTTTATCTCGTAGCCAAACTCCTATGCTGAATGGACAGTATTTTTAAACAGGCAACTGTTGCTTAATCCTGTTTCATTCACTATTCCTTATCCTGGGATTAGACGCTGAGACCGTCGAAATAAAATGCAATCATTATTTTCTTAGAATCGTTAATTGCTCGCCAGTAACAAGTACAAAATTATTATTTTATCCGAGTAACGTTATTTGTTAACCCCGCCTATGTTGCAACTCTGTGTTAGCATCAACTATGAGGCTACAGCTTGTCATACGGTAAGTGAGCAGAGAGGAAGTGACAAACGATATTGTTCAGAAACAATAAAGACCCTGTACCTTTCCATTCGAGTGCAGGCAGTGTGTATTGCTATTAAGATAAAAAACCGCAGTCATTTAACACAAAAATCTATCAAACTTCGGAACCCTAAAGTGTAGCACGCCATCAGACGTTATTTTTAAAATTTGTTCCAAAAATATAAATATGTAAGAACCTCAAGTAAATAAGCACAACATGAATAACGGAATTCAGTCCAGGAAATTGGCGTCACTTTGACAGCAACGTGTTTCGTGACTGAGCCAGGGTTTTACTTCACCTGCTCTTCATTCTTCGCCGGTTATTCATAAATCACAGCTAACCGGAAGACAAGGATTTTAGAGACCGTGTAACGCCCCTCGCTCAATCAAAATCGTCTCTGACGTCTGAAACAAAGGAACATGAATGGTTAATATTAATAGGACAACTATTCTTCTAAACTGAGCAACCTTCCTTTACCTATCGTTAATTGGAACTCTTCATCTTCTCCTACCGAAATAGCGACGCGCATCTTTATTTCTCTCTTAACAGCATTCTTTTCCGACATTCCACAGAGCTGATTTTTTTGTCCACACATAACCTTGCTTTGTTTCTCTGTCATGTTTGTGCAAGGTAACACTGTTCTAACCAACACCGCAGTCAGAGGACAATACATTTGAAACATCACGACGGCTTACGCTTTTTCGTGCGTCTGGAACACTTCAAGTTACGAGCGCCCTGAAAAATACGTGAATGTCTTCGAGAATATCCCAAATTTCTACCTGTTGGATAACAAGGATCTGAATTGTAACCAAATAACAAACAGAATATCTGGCTACTGGAATGAGTGATAACCTTGATGAAATATTTATCTTTCTAAATAACTTACCATTTCGCTGGCTGATTCCCGAAGATCCCCACCAGCTGGCTATTGACACTTTTCTCAAGAAATTTATGTGTCAGTTTTGGGCACCAATATCGTAAACAGATTTCACGAAACTTTGAAATGAATATCGCATCAATGGTGACAGTTATGAGCATTAGAGTTACCAAAGAAAGGTTCAGTAAATATTTAATAAAGTATCAAAATTTAAAAATGTGATTCTGCTCTACTAAACTGTCAAAAAAAATCAGACGGAAATCTTAAGAAATAATTTCTTGTAATGCTTGCATGGGTCTAAGTTTTATCACGTGTTTTATTTAAAAAAAAAACAAAATGGTATGTGAACACAGTAGACAAAATAGTAAAATTTGTATTCCTCCTACATATTTCCGTTATTACATCGCTATAATCAGTGCAACACAGAGAGCTGTTTAAAAAACACGTTAAAATATGACACACTTCCAGTAGCATGGTGTGTTACACACCTGATAATGGCGATGTAATCACTGAAGCATGCCGCAGAGACAGAAACGTTACTATTGTGTTTACTGCGTATGTGCATATGTTAGGTTTGTAAATAAAACACATATTGTCAGTGCATGGAATGAACAACGTTAAACTGGTTCATTGTGAGAGTAATTTTAGGCTTCCGCCGCGAAGCTCCTGAGAACTGCGCTCTTCTGGGTTATTACGCAGCGAGTAGTGGTAATTTCTTACTGACGTTTCGGGTCAACCTGTCGGTCTCATCCTCAGGGTTAAAGAATTTTGGATTCTTGAACCCTGAGGATGGGACCGACAGGTTGTCCCGAAACGTCAGTAAGAAGTTACCACTGCTCGCTGCGTAATAACCCAGAAGAGCGCAGATCTCTGGGTCGTTGTATGTTGATATGTTAATTTTTAATGTTGGCAAGATACAGGCAAATTTGCGTCCACTAACGTAAAACGAAGTCTTGAGAAGAAATATAAAATCCTACCTTCCCGTTGCGTCTTCTTTTTACCCAACCGATTTATGATTATCATCACCATCATCGTCGTCGTTGTCTTCGCCACGCCTTTGTATTCGTGAACGGCAAAAATTAAAAATTTGCAAGCTTAAAATATTTGTAATTATTGACCTACGAATAAAGTTTTATCAAACATTGTCTGCGTGCTTATGATACGTCTTCTTGCTTAACTTCACACACATGGCTCCAACGTTTTACTTTAACACATGTACCGCGGTCATAGTACAAAACAGTAAAAAATAGCTACAGTGTTTTATTACTTACAACTGTAAAGCTGAAAAGTACAGAAAACTATTTTATACGTTTTAAACTTCTTGGATATTTTTCAAAATTTATTACCACAAATCATTTCAGAATGAAACAGGATATGGCGCTAGAGTTGCTAATGGCTGTAGACGCGTCTTCCACTTCAGAAGTTCGCGCGACCTTTGTGTTGTGTTACTTATTGTCGTGAATTTAACAATAGAATTTCTGGATGGCCTCCAATGATACATTGTTCATACGGCGTTTCTTAGAAGTCCAATCATTTGGTTCGAAATTTTTCTTAAGAAAGAATATAGGACATAAACTGGTTTAACATTTATGATGCCCTCCAATACACTACGTGATGGATATTGCCCTTAATGTTTCGTGTGGAGAACTAAACCTAGCCTAAGCTTCCTGAATGCAATGTACAATGTTGCGAACAGTGGAGCTTGGTTAGGAAAAGTTAATTTTTTGTTGGGTCGCTTATACCGTGATGCGTGCTGGCAGCTTGACCTCTCTTGGGAGCAAGGTATCTGATGTCATGGACGCTGGAATTTGTAATACGCAGGGGAGGAAGTTGAGGGTGATGGGTTTGGCTGCGCTGCCCGCAACAAGACGTTTTCTCTCGCCTCCATGCTGCAGCTACTTTGACATCAGGGATTCACATTACTAATTTCCTTCTCAACCCAACACTCTAGCTCCTCCTCCTCCATTCTCAACATGACACTCACAAACATGCAGGTCTGTAGCATGTTAATAAAGTTCTAGACGCCTTTTAAAATTAATACAGGTTTACAAAAAAAAATTCAAAGAAGAGTTACTTGGAAAGGTCAAAATAACCGTCTCTCGCTTTCTCACAACTTCAGCCGCGACCATGGGATTTGACCTCATATTTTCTGTAAAGATTGATTTACGAATTTAAGATACTAACCAGGAAATTACTTAATATCTTTAGGTGTTTGCAAGTACCCTTACATTGCTATCATAAAATAAAGAAAGCAATCACTATACGGGCGTGGACAGGCCCTCCGGGCTTCAGGAGTTTGAGGCTAACAGGATTCTAGAAAATCGGCAACATGAAGGTGGCAAGATGATCAGCCCTACGTACCGGCCGACTTTACTCCCAGGGTGGATAGCTCTGGTACTCATTTCTCTAAGAGACTGAGTCGACCCCAGGACCATAGTGTGGCCAGAAGGATTTAATAATTGAAAAATTCGAATTATCAAACTGCGTGCTGAATCCGCGTCTTTCCAGATTGTAGCGTGCCACCGCGTGCCTCCACGCTGCCACCACACACGTCATTACTTTTGTCTAGTCTTGTCCTTTGTCCAGTGATATGAATGATCTCAAAGATGCAAGTGTAGGTTACAGCTGTGCCTCTTAGTATATCCTCTAGCGGACATCCAGTAAATCTTTAAAAAAAAAACGCTTTCTTTTTCTAGTTACCGGTTCCACAGAACAGATCTCCGCTGACAAAATTTTATTAAATCAAGAACTTATCCAATCACTTTTACCCTCTGTATGCCGTCTACGATTTTTAAAGGTTCTTGAAAGACAGCTTCATAGAACATGCGAGTGTCCTGCTTAGAGACATGAGCTGAGGTAGATCAGTCGGCATAGCGACTGGCCTAGGGGTTGGACTTTCAAGGATTTATTTTTCGATCATCAGATAAGATAAAGTTTCTTTCTCTTTTCCAAATTGTTGGGACTAGCAACTTGGCGCTCCAAATATTTACCGGGGCCTTTTCACCGGCTGCGTTTCAATCTCACCACTCACCTCCATCTAGTGGCGAGGTTTAGAATGCGTACAGCTACATCTGCTCTTATCCTCATACCTTCGTGGCGTGAAATGTACGCGGACAACGGTAGGCTAGATGACTGAAGATAAATTGTATCTGTAAAGGTGTGGTTGCACTGCCCATCGAAGCAGAGGTACTTATCGATTGCTTCGTAATGACATACAGCATTGGTATATTACTGCCACCTGGCGTACTTATCTGTAACTGTATGAATAACTGACTTCGTGAAGATACAAGAACGACAGCACTTTAATTCTGAGGCGCCTATATGAATGCCAAAGGGGCTGTTCCTCTTTAGCAATGGGTCAACAAATTTTCGCTAAATATTTTATTCACATCGATCGTATTCTCTGCTCTGTCTCTAAACCACAATTTGGCTCTTCATTAATCACACTATAGCCTCAGACGGAGAAGGATAGAATTAATAAATATTCCAGCAACTTAGTTCTTGTGCCTTCAGCATAATGAAACCGTTGATTGTCAGAAGGAGGGCAAATTTGAAGTTTGAATATTGAAAGTTCTGAATCAACATTCAAGCAAATCCATTCTGGTTTTCTCAGCATCAACACACACATAGTCCAAAGAAAACTAGCCGACAGATTATCGTCTCTCCCTAAGACCACCATAACTGAAATAAGCCCAATAAACACTACTGTTTTGCTCTTGATGTGATATCGTCACATCCCAGACGACAGAAAGGCCTAATCGTCTTCGAATTGTGAATTTATGGGTTAAGGTTCTCAAATTTCCACACACGCTTTATTTCCGATACCATCCATGCTGCAGTATCTATTTATGCTACATGATCTTCCTAAAGTAGGGATAACGCAAAACCGTACCGGTGCTTAATTAAACATTGAGTCATAAATAGGCATAGGGGAGTCGAACTATTTTTCCACGCTTTCTCAGTTTCTGCATTAAAGGTCTGGCCGCTTGATGTCTGGCAAGAAATCCCGGTTACCCATGGGTCGTGGGCTGCTGGGAAACCAGAGGTGGTCTGGGCGCTATTGCAAAGAGAGAATATTATGGCCTACCATAAATGTAATCCCTCTTGCCCAGTCCACAAGCCTGTCACCGTACTGACTGAGCTCCTCAACCTTCCACAGTTCAGTGTTTTATATGACAGAAACTAACATATGGCCCAGAATTTACCTAGCTGAAGACAAGGCAAGAAGCGAAATTCGCATTGTGGCCGGAAATGAATATCTGGATTTAACTGTTTGAAGGCAGTCTGCCATGTCCACAAACTGTGTAATATCGAATAGTATGAAGTGAAATATAAATGTCTCCTTTAAAATATTCTCTACTTTGGTCCTAAACCAAACCGTTGTCTTCAGAATATTTAACACTAGCTCTGTCATTGCGCCACAATTCCAGAAGCATGTCACATACACAGTAATAATAATAATAATAATAATCATAATACCAAACGCGGATTTGTTCGCCGAAACAGAGGGCTTTTTAGCAGCAATACAGGACCAAGTCATTCTAACAAGAAACTACAAGAAATATATTTTGAAGCAGCCAGATACCCATGAGCTGTGTAGAAGATGTGGAAAAGAATCGGAGACATTCCAACACATTACTGCAGCATGTGAGCAACTAGCACCTACCGAGTATGTCAAGAGAGATGATGGACTAGCCAAAATTATCCATCAGAAAGTGGCACAAGCAGTCGAATTGATTGACGATAAAAGTCCATATTATAAGTACACACCAGCCAATGTAAAAGAGAATGAAAATTTCTAGCTGTACTGGAATCGCAGCATACTTACGGACAAAACAACACCTTTTAATCGATCTGACATAACTTTTATGATAAAGAAAACAAAGAACACCTTTTCCATAGACATAGCTTTCCCAAATACACATAATCTCGCCAAAAAATAACCGACAAACAAGAACTGGCGAATGAAATATGTGCTATGTGGAAGCAAAAGGCAGCACAAGTGATGCCGATAGTAATATCATCTACGGGAGTAATTCCAAAATCACTATCACAAAGTCTAACAAGACTTAACTTGCACCCGAATACATACATACAACTGCAAAAATCTGTAATTCTTGGCACATGTTCAATTGTAAGAAACTTTTTAAACTACAAATAAGACCACCGAGCCTAATCCTGTTGATTA
>Ga0123354_10008356_pt1 | contig 15729 bp, 14 predicted proteins | sample TergutLab28metaG_2_FD_97872 | JGI IMG/M metagenome (GOLD analysis project Ga0123354, IMG submission 97872) | Labiotermes labralis P4 segment gut microbial communities from Petit-Saut dam, French Guiana - Lab288 P4 | ecosystem: Host-associated > Arthropoda: Insects > Digestive system > Gut ...
AAGCGGATCAAAGCGGAAAGCAAACCGCTCCCTCACAGGTGTTCCGGCGCCTGAACACACTGTTTCCCGAACTCCCTGTCGAGAAAGCGGCTGCGCACGCACGGGAAAGCTCCGCTCCGCCGCGCACTTACACGCTTGAGCCCTCCCTTCTCGCCGCTTTGACAGACAGCATACCTTTCACACTTACGCTTTCCCCTTCGGCGCTGGAGAAGTACAGCCGCTGCCCGTTCTCATGGCTGATGGAACGCGGGGTGCGGCTTGGCGAACGGCGCATTTTCGGCGCAGACGGACGCAGCATGGGAGAGCTTTATCACGAAGCGCTCCTGCGCTTTGAGCGCGGAATGAGCGCGGACGGCCTGCCGCCTTCGGATCCGAAGAGCCGGTGGCAGTCGGCGGATGAAGCCGAAATTGCGGCGCTTGCCTCGCTCGCCATGTCCGAACTGCGCCGCACCTACGACGAAGGCCTGTTTGAAGCGGGCCCGGCGGAACGCTACCGCGGAGACCGCATGGAACGCGCGCTGACAGGCATCTGTGTCGCGCTCGCGAGGCAAGTGCGGGAAACAAAACCAGCCGAAATGCGTTTTGAGGAAACTTTCCGGGATGTTCCGGCCGCGCGCGCAGGCGGCACGGAACTGCGCGTCAGCGGGCGCATCGACCGCTACGACATCCTCGCGGACGGCAGCGCGTATGTCACCGATTATAAATCCGGCGCCGACCGTTTTCGTTTCGATGAGATTGAAAACGGATGGCGGCTGCAGTTGATGCTTTATCTCGCGGCGGTCTCGGAACGCCATGCGCCTGCGGGCGCCGCCTACTTCCGCCTGTTTGAACCGCAAGTCGATCTGTCGGGGCCAAACGCGCCGGACACGGAAGAGCAGATTCGCGAAGCGCTCCTCAGGCAGTACGGCGCCGACGGGTTTGTCATCGAAAAGAAAACGGGAGGAGACGCAAACACGGACAAAAACCCCGGAGGGCCGGAAGGGCAGCCGGGCGGCAGGAACCGGACGAAGACAGGCGAATACCGCGTCACCCCCGAGGCATACGAAGCGCTCCGGGCGGACGCCGAAGCCGTCCTCACAAAGATCGCGGCGGATCTCGCGTCGGGCGATGTCGCTGCGCGCCCGAAGGAGAGCGCCTCCCCCGGCGTGGAAACGGCCTGTACCTGGTGCCGCTTCCGCAGCGTCTGCGGGCATGACCCCGACGGCCCGATTTATTCCCAAAATGAATAATTCATACCGGCTTAGTTGCAATGCCCCCGCACGCAAGATATAATGCTATTGCTTTAACCGTTTTAACCGCTAATTATTGTTGGAAAAACAATCACTGAAGATGGCCGAAGGCCGGAGGAATGACATGGTATTCGATAAAATCAAAGCGATCATCGCAGACAAGATTCAGGTGGAAGAGGATAAGATCACCCCTGAAACCAGCTTGATGAAAGACCTCGAAGCGGACTCGCTTGATGCGGTCGAGATCATCATGGGGATCGAAGAGGAATTTGCGATCGAAATCCCGGACGAGGCGGCGGAAGGTTTTGAAAACGTCGGCGATATTGTGAAATACGTGGAGTCGAAAGTCGGCTGACAATCGCGGCGTTCACAAAAAGAACAAACAAAGACCCGGCGCCAAACGACAGCCGGGCTTTCTTGTTTTTTGTTTCGCGTTCTTTTAGACTTCCTTCGGCGAACCGGTCGGGCAGACGGACGCGCAGGCGCCGCAATCGATGCACTTTTCTTCATCGATCACATAGATATCCCCTTCGCTGATGCAGTCAACCGGGCAATCCGGCTGGCAAGCGCCGCACGCGATGCAGGAATCATCAATCCTATAGGCCATTGAAAACCTCCTTCTGGTTTAGGGAAACGCCTGTCAGCGTTTCCTTTGCACTCTGTGATAAAATAATAACATCAGTAAGGAAACATGGCTGAATCTCCGGCGCAGAACCGCGATCGTTCATCCGTGCTTCATGTGGAATTATAGCAAAGTGAAACGGATCGGGCAAGCGTTTTTTATAGAGAAATAATCGCTTTTAGTGAGGAACAATTCGGGAATAATCGATGAAAATCTACAGCCTTGTAGGGAAAAGCGGTACCGGGAAAAGCTTTCAGGCTATCGACCTGTGCCATGAACGCGGGATCGCCTGTATCATCGACGACGGCCTTTTGATCGGGCACGGCATGGTGCTTGCGGGCAAATCCGCGAAACGCCAGGATACGAGGATCGGCGCGATCCGGACGGCGCTGTTTACCGACGAAACACACCGCGAAGAGGTCATGGAAAAAATCCGTACGGAGAATCCGGATTCGCTCCTCATTGTCGGTACGAGCGAACGTATGACCGAGCAGATCGCGGACCGCCTCGGCCTCCCGCGCCCCAAAGAGCGCATCGCTATCGAAACCATCACGACGTCGGACGAACGGCGCATCGCGTCTTACCGGCGCCACGAGCTCGGCCAGCATATTATCCCGGCGCCGACCTTTGAGGTACGCCGCGATTTTTCGGGATATTTTCTGCATCCGATCAAGGTGCTGCGCGATATGCGGCGCGGCCGCGAAGACGAGACGGAACGCTCCCTGGTGCGGCCGACGTACAGTTATTTCGGAAATTTTTCGATCTCCGACCGCGCGATCCGGGATATTGTCAAAGCATCGGCGCGTTTCGTCGCCCCGGTCGATTCGATCGTGCAGATCTTCGTGCATAAACGCCCGGACGGCGTGCGCATCGATACGTCGATCATCGTGTGCGCGGGTACGCCTCTGCTCGACGCCGCGCTCGCGTTTCAGGGCCTCGTGAAAAAAAATGTCGAGGAAATGACCTCGATGAACCTGCTTGCGATCGACGTGAAGGTCGCGGACATCGTGTGGAGGGACGCGTGAGCCCGGGCGCCGTAACGGAACTCCGCTTCGAAAACGTGCGCGATTTCGATCCGGCGCAGACCTTTGAATGCGGTCAGTGCTTTCGCTTCACACGGGAGAAAAACGGCAGCTACACAGGCGTCGTCCGCGGGCATTTCGCGAACATTTCCTATAATAACGAAGAGGACCGCCTTACGGTTTTCAGCGATTATTTGCCCGGAAGCGAAGCTTTGCGCGACAAATTTTGGCGCGATTTCCTGGACCTGGACCGCGACTACGCGCAGATCAAACGAAGGCTTTCGGCGGATGGCCCCGTACTGGAAAGCGCGATTTTATCCGCGGGCGGGATCCGCATCCTGCATCAGGAGCCGTGGGAAACTTTGGTCAGTTTCGTAATCTCGCAAAACAACCATATCCCGCGCATCCGCGGCTGCGTCGACGCGCTGTGCCGTAATTTCGGGGACCGGATCGGCTCTTTTCAAGGGCGCGACCTGTACGCGTTTCCGACGATCCGCAGGCTCGCCACCCTGCCTGCGTCCGAGCTCAACATATGCAAACTCGGCTACCGCGCGCAGTATGTCGCGGAGACCGCGCGGCAGGTCGATGTGGACGGCGGCGCTTTCTTAGCTACCGGCGATACTGCCGACCCCGAAAAATTAGAAACCTATCTCCTCTCCCTCTCGGGCGTCGGCCCGAAGGTTGCGCACTGCATAATGCTCTTTGCTCTGCGGCGTTTTGAAAGTTTCCCGATCGATGTCTGGATGCGCCGCGCGATGAGCGAACTTTACGGTATCCCCGAGGAAGACGAAGCGGGGATGCACGCCTACGCCCGTGAGCATTTTGGGGATGCTGCCGGCATCGCGCAGATGTACCTGTTTCAATATATGCGTACGCGAAAATAAAACTCTCAAAATCTTATATGGAATAATATTCCATTTTATGATATACTGTGCGCATGAACGAATTACTGCCACCGAAACGAATCCTGATTGTGTTTGCGGCGGGCGCGGCGGTTTTTTGCGCCTGCCTCGCGCCATCCCCCGGTGCGCTTCTTTATTTTGCGGCGCTTTGCCTTCTTTTTCTCATTGCGTGGATTGACGCGCGTACGCAGGAAATCTACGATCTGATGAGCCTCGCGCTCGCGGTCTGCGGTGTTCTGGCAATCTTCGTAATCCCCCAGGTATCTCTCTCGGAACGGTTGGCCGGCGCGGGGATCGGAAGTTTGCCGGCGCTTGCCTTTTCGCTGCTCACCCGCGGAGGCGTCGGGCTCGGCGATGTCTTCCTGCTCGCGGCGGCCGGCCTGCTGCTCGGCTGGCGCGGCATGCTTTCCGCGCTTATCATCGGCTGTCTGCTCGGCGGCGCCTTCGCCGCTCTGCTGCTGCTTACAAAACGCAGATCCCGAAAGGACAGCGTCCCCTTCGCGCCGCCGCTCTGCATCGGCGTCGCCGCCGCCCTCTTTCTCCCTCCGTTTTTCTGAGCGGCTATTTTATCCCTTTTCTTCGAATTTAATGGAGGCGTCCCGCGGCAGCGCCAATTTGCACTCGGCTTCTATCGCCTTGGTGATCCCCGAAAGAATCGGACAAGCGCAATGCGCAGGAAAATTTTCGGAAGCGTGCGCATAAAACGGGCTCTTGCCCGGTCTGACAAGGCACACTTCATAACTGTCAAAGGTGGGACGTCAACTGCGCCTTCTTTCACCTATTGTCCACTGTCTCCAGGTACAAGCCGTGGGAAAAAAGCCGCTTCTCTGCAAACGCCTCCCACTTCGTACCTGCTCTTCCGTAATTGCAGTAAGGGTCGATCGAAATGCCGCCGCGCGGCAGGAACTTCCCCGTCACCTCGATATATCTCGGATCCGTCAACTTTATCAGGTCCTTCATGATTGTGTTCACGCAGTCCTCGTGAAAGTCTCCGTGATTCCGGAAACTGAGCAGGTACAGCTTGAGCGACTTGCTCTCCACCATCAGCTTGTCGGGAATGTACAGGATATACATCGTCGCCATATCCGGCTGTCCGGTCATGGGGCAGAGCGACGTAAACTCCGGGCAGTTGAACCGTACAAAATAATCGTTTTCGACATGCTTGTTCGGGAATGTCTCCAGCACCTCGGGCGCATAAGTGTAGCGGTATTCCGTATGCTGATCCCCTAGCAGCGTCACACCTTCCATCTCCTGTTTCGTCCTTCCGGACGCATTTTCATCGCGCATCCTGTTCCTCTTCTTCAATTAGGGAAACACTGATTAAATCTCTGGCACATACCATTTCTTTAATCAGCGCTTCCTTAGTGCTTTCATAAATATTATGCCTAAAATTTTAACACATATTCATTCCCGGCTCATTTCGTTATATACTTTTATTACCTGACAATAAACAGCAGGAAGCTGCGAAGCGGATTATGAAAACCGTGTGCAGAGAAATGCGGGAAAAATGGCAAAAATTTTGAGTAAAGAACGATTTTCTTGCAAAAAAGACCGGAAAATGCGAAAAAAACGCAAATATTGAAGGGAAAATCGTTCTTTACCGCAAAAAAATGTCATAAAACGGCTCCGTCCCTGTCATTACAATCATGGGCGTGAACAGTAACAGTAAATAGGGAGGTTTCATTATGGAAGAGCAGATTAAAGTCGTAGCGGACGCCGCCTATCCTTTGGACGGCATTCTGACGCTGCCGGATTCCGGCGCGGGAAAATTCCCGGGGGCGGTATTCGTGCACGGCTCCGGCCCGCAGGATAAAGACGAAACCGTCGGCGCGACTAAAACGTTCCGCGACCTCGCGGACGGCTTTGCGAAACGGGGGATTGCGTCGATCCGGTACGACAAGCGCACCTTTGCCCACGGCGAGCAGATGGTAGGGGAGCTCGGCGGCGCGCTGTCCGTGGAAGAAGAGACCATTCAGGACGCGATTGCGGCCGTTAAGCTGCTGAAGGCCGATCCGCGAATCGACGCCGGCCGGATCTTCATCGCCGGCCACAGCCTGGGCGGGATGCTCGCGCCAAGGATTGACGCGGAAGGCGCCGACGTCAAAGGGCTTGTGATCCTCGCGGGGACCATGCGGACGCTGGACGAGGTGATCCTGGACCAGAACGCCGACGCGCTCAGCCATATGGACGAGGAGCAGTTGAAAGCGATAGCGCCGCAGCTTCAGGCGCTTGAGGAGCTTAAGAAGAAATTCGCTGCCATCGATGATATGCCGGAAGAGACCGCCAAACAGACTTTGCTGGATGGCAGCATGCATGTCTACGCGTGGTACCTGAAGGACATGAAACAGCATCCGACCCCTGAATATATAAAGAACATTCGCAAACCCATACTGGTTTTGCAAGGCGATAAAGACGTCCATGTCTCGGTGGAAAAAGATTTCGAGCAATACAAGCAAGTGTTAAAAGACAATCCGAACGCCACCTGCAAACTCTATCCCGGACTGAACCATCTGTTCATGAAAGCGATCTACGGCACGATCAATCAGGTGATGGAGGAATACAACGTCCCGCAAACTGTGGACGCCGGCGTTCTGGAAGACATCACGCAGTGGATCCTGGCGGTGTAGCATGGAATTATAGGTGAAAAAGTTCGGTAGCGGAAATTTTAGCACAAAATGACGGTTATGTATGAAAATATAGCCAAAAAAGCCGTACATCGATGAAAAATAGCGGAATTTCGAATAAAAATCGTACATAACCGTACTTTTGTGCTAAAAATCGGCATTGTTACTGCCAAAGGCAATTGCTTGACCGCCCCGAAACTTGGAGCAGCGCCGTTTTTATTTTGCTTTATGCATAAATCCCTATATCTTTGACGAAAACCTCCCCCGCGAATGAATTTCCGGGAGGGGACGCAAGGCCGGCTTTTTTATAGGCGAAGGTGACAGTCGCGTCGGCGGATACCGCTTCCCCGGGTACGCCGCCCGTATCCGCGCATACGCCGCTCGGGATGTCGATCGCGAGCACTTTTGCGCCGGTCGCCCGTGTCGCGTTGATATACCGGACCGCCTCGAGGAAATTCCCCGCCGGCGCGCGAACTCCGCCGATACCGAAAATGGCGTCCACGAGCGTCGTCGGTCCCTCCGCCCTGTTCATTGCTTGCGCAAGCGCTCCGACCGGCAGGCCGTAACTCCCGGCAATCCCCTGCTGCCTGCGCGTTTCCTCGCTGCGCTTTTCAGGGTCCCCGACAAAGATAAGCGTTACGTTCCGTCCGGCCAAATGCAGAAGGCGCGCGACGGCGATCCCGTCCCCTCCGTTGTTGCCCGGCCCGCAGATCACCGTCACCCGCTCAAGATCAAAACCTCCGGACAAAAGAACATCCACGGCTGCCAGCGCCGCCCGCTCCATAAGCACCAGCGACGGCACGCCGTGCCCTTCGATCGTCTGCCGGTCCAGCCGCTTCATTTCCTCGCCTGTTACAATCCGTTCATCCATTTTCGATATCCCGCATTTTCTGCACAAATGCTCATAATAATTCCACATTGCCTCGCCATATGCCTGTCTGCTTGTGGCGATGCCCTTCATTTATTACTTCCTGTCAATAGGAATTGTATCATCAACTTGTCTGTCTTTGTGATAATATAATCCTTTGTAATGGAACAATCCGAAAAAATTTTTTCAAAAGAATATGTCGTCTGCATGATCGCCAATTTTTTGTGCAGCATGAATTTCCTGGGCTTGCTCACGACGACTTCGTCCTACGCGATAGTTCGGTTCGGGGTTTCCGACAGCATGGCCGGATTTGCCGCAAGCGTCGTCGTCATCGGCGGACTGATATCGCGGGCGTTTGCGGGCCGGTACGCGCTCGCCGTCGGATACAGGCGCATGCTGACGATCGGCTTGGCCGTCAACGCGGCGAGCACTTTCGCGTATTTGACAACGGGAAATTTCGCGGTCTTCTGCCTGATCCGGTTCGTCAACGGCCTTGCCTTCGGCACGAGTTCCAATACGGCGATCACGATCGCCACCTCGCTTGTCCCGAAAAACCGCAGCGGCGAAGGCGTGGGGTATTTCTCGATAAGCCAAATCCTGGGTACGGCGCTCGGCCCGCTTCTTATGCTCCAGTTGCTGCAAAACGGCGGCTATAACGAAGTATTTCTGTTTGCGGCGATCGCTCCGGCGGCCGCACTGCCGCTTATGCTTTTTATGAAGCTTCCGAAATTCCCCGGATCCAAAACGGAGGAAGAGGCAGGACTGCCGACAATCGCCAAGTTCCTGGAACGCAAGGTCCTGCCGATCGCGGCGATCTGTTTCGTTCTTTACCTCGGCTACGCTGCCTTCGCTTCCTTTGTAGAGATATTTGCCGTAAATACCGGGCTGAACCGGACCGTTCCGTTTATTTTTGTCACCTATGCTATCGCGCTGGTGGCCACCAGGCCTTTCGTCAGCAAACTCTTCGACAGGCGCGGCCCGAATATTATCCTCTATCCAGGGATTGCGCTCTTCGCTGTCGGCCTGCTGCTCCTCGCCAGGACAGAGACGGACGCAGCGCTGCTCCTCAGCGGCGCGCTGATGGGCGTGGGGCTCGGCGCCGTTCAGGCCGGAACGCTCGCGATCGTCGTCGGGCTCGTACCCCGCCGGCGGCTCGCGATCGCAAACGGCACCTATTATATGGCGCTTGACGGCGCAACCGCGGTCGGGCCCGTCATCGCGGGCCTGCTCATCGACTCTGCCGGCTTCAGCGGGATGTATATCGTTATGGCCGTATGCGCCGCGTGCTGCGTCCCGCTTTATTACGCGCTGCATGGCCGCAAAGCCCGCGGATGAGTTGACCTTTCCGCAACGCACGGAAGCCCCGCCCCAACGTTTTGCCAAACACTCACTTTCTATGATAAAATTCATATTACCCCGGCCCCGAACAGTAGAAACAAAGTGCCGGTGATTTGTACCAATATGCGAGGCGCCGAAACCGCGCATACTGGTTGTATGTAAGGCTTTCGGCAACAAAGCAGATTGGTACAAAGACCGGCACGACTTTCTGGTGTTTGGTGCCGGGGTAATAGATTATGGAAATTGAATTAAAATATAAGCTGAACAGCGCGGAATTGTGCGACATTATTCTGAACGACACATGGGTGAAGCGGCATGCGGAGGCGGGCGGGATAGAAACACTGCGCATGAAGTCAGCCTATTTTGATACGGACGATCACGCGCTTACGCAAAACAATATCGCGTTTCGCATCCGTTCGGAAGGCGACCATATTCTCGGAACGCTCAAATGGGGCGACGACGACGCGGATATCCGGGGGCTCTATATCCGCAGGGAGATCAATGTGCCGGTCTCGGACGAGACCTGTTTCTTTTCACCGGATCCGGCGATCTTCACCGAAAGCGCCGAGGGGCGCGACCTGCTTGAAGTGCTTGACGGGAAACCCCTCCACAATATGTTTGATATTGTCTTTACGCGCCGCCGGCTGCGTTTGGACTACGAACAAAGTATTATGGAGCTCTCCCTGGACGAAGGCGCGATTATCGCCGGCGAACAAACAGCGCCGATCTTTGAGATGGAGGTCGAACTTTTTTCGGGAACAAAGGAGGATCTGCTTGATTTCGGAAAAAAACTTTCGGAAAAATATCATCTTGAACCCGAACTCCAATCGAAATTCGCCCGCGGTATCAAGCTGCTTGCGAAGGATTGAATATATACGAGAAGTAGAAACGGAAAGGGATTGATTATGCATTTTGATTATTTGGACAAAGCGGACAAAGAGATTGCGGATATGATCCGCCGGGAAATGAACCGGCAGGAGCATAAAATCGAGATGATCGCGTCGGAGAACTTCGCCTCGCCGGCCGTCATGGAGGCGATGGGGAGCGCGCTGACCAATAAATACGCGGAGGGTTACCCGGGGCATCGGTATTATGGCGGCTGCGAGCATATCGACGAAGTCGAGAGCGCCGCGATCGAACGTGTCCGCGCCCTCTTCGGCGCGCCGTACGCAAACGTGCAGCCCCATTCCGGCGCGAGCGCCAATATAGCGGTCTATTTTGCCCTGCTCACGCCCGGCGACACCGTGATGGGGATGAGTCTCGCCGAAGGCGGGCATCTGACACATGGCAGCAAGGTGAACTTTTCCGGAAAATATTTCAACTTCGTCTCCTACGGGCTGCGCCCGGACACCGAGACTATCGATTACGACGAAGTGCTTGCGAAGGCCAGGGAACACCGCCCGAAACTTATCGTAGCGGGCGCTTCGGCCTATCCCCGCGTCATCGACTTCGATAAATTCCGCGCGATCGCGGACGAGGTAGGCGCCCTGCTCATGGTGGACATGGCGCATATCGCGGGGCTCGTTGCGGCGGGACAGCACCCGAACCCCGTCGGAAAGGCGCAGATCGTGACATCCACGACGCACAAGACGCTGCGCGGGCCCAGAGGCGGCATTATCCTTGCGGACGAGGAATACGGCGCGAAAATCGACAAAGCGATCTTTCCGGGTATCCAGGGCGGGCCGCTTGAACATATCATTGCGGGCAAGGCCGTCTGCTTTAAAGAAGCGTCGGAACCGGCTTTCCGCACTTATCAGGAACAGGTCGTCAAGAACGCGAAAGCGCTTTCGGACGGTTTGCTCGCCGAAGGATTCCGTCTCGTATCCGGAGGCACGGACAACCATCTCATCCTGCTGAATCTCATCGGCGCCGGCGTCACAGGAAAAGAGGCGGAGGCGCTCTTGGAGGCGGCAAACATTACGACAAACAAAAACGCGGTGCCCGGCGACCCGAACGGGCCGACGATCACCAGCGGCGTCCGGCTCGGCACGCCGGCTATGACGACGCGCGGGTTCGACGAAAAGGACACAGCGCGCGTCGCGGATGCGATCGCGCTCGTTTTGAAGCATCCCGGCGATGAACCGGCTGCGGCGCGCGCGCGCGAAGTGGTGAGGGAACTCACCGAAGCGCACCCGCTTTACGCAAAAGCGCAGTAGCGGAACACCGGATCCGGAAACAGGAAAGGAAACCAAAAACAAACCGTATGAACTGGATCAAACGCAACCCGATTCTTGTCATCTTCCTCGTTCTGATGATTATAAGCAGGGTCAACAGCGGCGCCTTCTCAAGTCCCGCCGACTTTCTGCTGAATATGATCCTGTTGCTGCCCGGCATCGTTATCGGCATCACCGTACACGAATTCATGCACGCTTATTCCGCGTGGAAATTCGGCGATTCAACGCCGATGCGAATGGGCCGCGTCACGCTCAACCCGCTCGCGCATATCGAACCGATCGGCATCATCACACTGCTCTTCGCGGGTTTCGGCTGGGGCAAACCCGTTATGGTCAACCCCTACGCTTTCACGACCTACCGGCGGTTAAAAAATATCGTGATCGACGTGGCGGGCACCGCGCTTAATTTCGTGGTGGCTTTCCTCTTCACCGGCCTGCTGATCAGCGTCGCTTTCGCCCACGGAAATGGTTCGCCCCTCACCATACTGGTGCAAAATATCGTCTCGATGAATCTCATCTTGATGATCTTCAACCTGCTGCCGATCCCGCCGCTCGACGGTTTCGGCATTATCACGGAGATCTTCGACCTGCGCCGTTTCCACTGGTACCAGACTTTTTACAACAGCGGCTCGATCATCCTGCTGATCCTGATCCTGTTCGGGATCATCGGCCCGCTTTTGGGCCCGGCTATCCAGGGCATCTTCGTCTTCATGCAAAACGTATGGCTTCCGGCCTTCGGCGCGGCATAGGCGCCTTTCAGGCTGTATTAAGCGGAAAAATACTACAATATTATTTTGTATGTCAATAAATAATCAATTGCTGCTCAACGATAAATCGACACCGTAACGGGAGACTAACTATGAATAAAGCAAAAGAAACTGTACAGGAAAAATGGAGCGCGGCCCGAGAACGGCTTTGGGATCTCCGCACCGATTTCAACTCCGCGCTGATTGTGATTTCACACAATCGTATCGCGCGCGCTCTGGTCATCGCCTTCGCGGCGCTTGCCATTCTTCTCACCCTGCTGTGGGCGGGCGCGGCTTGGGCCGCCGATCAAAGCGCGACACAGACAGCCATAATCAAGGCGAGTACCTCGTCGCAGCAGCTCCGGACGCTTATGAACAACCAGGCGCGCCTTCAATCGCAAAACACGGCGCTGAAGAACAAAATCCAAGACCTTTCCTCCAATGCAGGAAGCCTTGCCGCTCAGAAGAGCGAGCTTGAAAGGCAGAACGGCGACCTGTCAAAAAAATTCAGCGAGTTGAGCAAGCCGAGTTAGCCTGCGACCCGGCGTCTTCCGGGACGTTCAAGATCACGTTCTTCTCGACCTCCGGGACGCCGAAGCAGGACCGCGGCGACAAAAAATCCTGGATAGACGGTCAAACAGTCGCGATGAACACGCAGCAAATGTCCGACCTCGGCCTGAAAATGGGCGATGAGATCTTTATCAAATCAAATCACGATATCTCCGGGTTTTACCGGATCGGCGATACCGGCTGCGCCTACGGGACGATTGACATCTACGTCGCGCCCGGGAAGACCCCGCACTGGGGCGCCGAAAACGGCGCGCAGCTCGTCATACTTAATGGAGTGCCACAGCGAGCGTAGCGCGCCTTGAGTCAGACTCGCCTTCGGCTCGCTGCTACTGATGGAACTCCTTATGCGAGGATTTCCGAAATCTTCGATTTCGTGAAATCTACTGCACTTCTATATTTGAAATTTTTATATTCGTAAAATATCCCGAATCTGCATGATACACGCTTATGGCAAACGCCGGAGCGTGTATAATATTTTATAAAAATAACCCATAGACCGGCGCGGCCTTTTGTGGTTCGGCGCCGGGGCAATAAAGGCAGAATGAGTATTATGAACATTAAAAAAGTATTGGTCGCAAACCGCGGCGAAATCGCCATCCGGATTTTCAGGGCTTGTTATGATTTGGATCTCAGCACCGTAGCTATCTATTCAAAAGAGGATTCGCTCAACCTCTTCCGCATGAAAGCGGATGAAGCTTATCTGATCGGCGAAGGCAAGAGCCCGCTCGCCGCTTATCTGGATATTCCGGCGATTATCAATATGGCGAAACGGAAAGGCGCCGACGCGATTCACCCCGGCTATGGCTTTCTGTCCGAAAACGCCGATTTCGCGAGGGCCTGTGAAAAGGAAGGGATCCTTTTCATCGGGCCATCCTCGGATATTCTTGCTAAAATGGGCGATAAACTTGCCGCTAAATCGATTGCCGACGCAACGGGCGTACCGACTATCCCGGGCAGCGAAGGCCCGCTGAAAGACGTGGACGACGCGCTGGAGAAGGCTGCGCATTACGGCTATCCGGTTATTCTCAAGGCGGCGGCCGGCGGCGGCGGCCGCGGTATGCGCCGCGCAAACACCCCGGAGGAACTCTCGGCTTCTTTTGAGATGGTTCGCAGCGAGGCGCTCAAATCCTTCAGCAACAGCGATATTTTTATGGAAAAATTCCTTGAGGGGCCGAAACATATCGAGGTTCAGATCCTGGCCGATCGATACGGAAACATCGTACACCTCTTTGAACGTGACTGTTCCCTGCAGCGCAGATACCAGAAAGTCATAGAATTCACGCCGGCGTTCTCGCTGCCGGAATCGCTGCGCGAAGCGCTTCTCGCCGACGCCATCAAGATCGCGAAAGAAGTAGGTTATGTAAGCGCCGGCACGGTGGAATTTCTCGTCGACAAACACGGGAACCATTATTTTATCGAGATGAACCCGCGGATACAGGTCGAGCACACGGTCACCGAACAGGCCACCGATATCGATATTGTCCGCGCACAGATTATGATCGCCGAGGGGCGTCCGCTTTCGGACCCGGTGATCGGAATCGGCAGTCAGGACGATGTCAGAATGCACGGTTTCGCGATTCAGTGCCGCGTCACCACGGAAGACCCGAAAAATAATTTCGCGCCCGACACGGGACGGATCACGACCTACCGTTCGGGCGGCGGCAACGGCGTCCGCCTCGATGCGGGCAACGCCTTTACGGGCGCCGTCATCTCCCCGTATTACGACAGTCTGCTCGTCAAGATCACCACCTTTGACAACAGTTTTGAAAGCGCAGCCAGAAAGGCGTTCCGTTCGATCAACGAAATCCGTATCCGCGGCGTGAAGACCAACATCCCGTTCCTCAGCAATATTCTGACCCATCCGGCCTTTCTTGAAGGGCGCGCGGACACGCAGTTCATCGACAGCACGCCGGACCTCTTCGATTTCGAGGATCCACAGGACCGCGCCAATAAAGTACTGGCCTGGATCGGGGACCTGATCGTCAATGAAACAAATCACACGAAGAAAATCTTTGACCAGGCCGTTATTCCGCCGGCTTCACAAAACCCGCCCGAAGGGCTCAAACAGATGCTTGACAGGGAAGGCCCCGAGGCCGTAAAAAAATGGGTGCTCGGACAGAAAAAACTGCTGATCGGCGACACCACCTTCCGCGACGCCCATCAGTCGCTGCTCGCGACGAGAGTGCGCACACGCGACTTCCTGCGGATCGCAGGGCTCACCGCCGACGTGCTGGCGCCGGCGTTCGCCCTTGAAATGTGGGGCGGGGCCACCTACGACGTAGCCTACCGGTTCTTACACGAATCCCCTTGGGAGAGGCTGGACGCATTGCGTGAACGCATCCCCAACATCCCTTTCCAGATGCTGCTGCGCGGCGCGAACGCCGTCGGCTATACAAACTATCCCGACAACCTGATCCGCGAATTCATCGACGAAGCCGCGCGGTCCGGTATCGACATCTTTCGTATTTTCGATTCGCTCAACTGGGTGCCGGGTATGGAGATTGCCATCGACCAGGCGCTGAAGACAAATAAATTTGTGGAGGCCGCGATCTGCTATACGGGAGACATCCTTGATCCGAAACGCGACAAATACACTCTAAAATATTATGTCGGCCTGGCGAAACAGCTTGAGGCGCTGGGCGTTCATTCGCTCGCCATCAAGGATATGGCCGGCCTCCTCAAGCCCTACGCAGCGAAGAAACTCGTGTCAACGCTGAAGCAGGAAATCGGATTGCCGATCCGCTTCCATACCCACGATACGAGCGGAAACCAGGTGGCGGCCCTCCTTTTGGCGGCCGAAGCCGGTGTCGATATCGCGGACGTCGCGATCTCCTCCCTGTCCTCGATGACCTCCCAGCCGTCCATGAACGCGGTCGTCGCCGCGCTTCAAGGCACAGAGCGGGATACGGGTTTGGATCTCGATTCCTTGCAGCAGCTTACGGATTACTGGAGCCATGTGCGTGAATGGTACGACATCTTTGAGCAGGGACAGCTTTCACCGGCTACGGATATCTACCGCTATGAAATCCCGGGCGGGCAGTATACCAATCTGCATCCGCAGGTGGAATCGCTCGGCCTCGGCGACCGCTTCCAGAAGGTCAAAGAGAATTACAAGGCCGTAAATGATATGCTCGGCGACATCGTGAAGGTGACCCCGTCATCCAAGATGGTCGGCGATCTCGCCATCTTCATGACGCAAAACGAGCTGACGCCGGAAAACATCGTGGAGAAGGGTGAACATCTGGCTTTTCCGGATTCCGTTGTGAGCTATTTCAAGGGCATGATGGGCCAGCCCGCATGGGGCTTCCCCGAAGATCTGCAGCGCGTCGTTCTGAAGGGTGAAGAACCCATCACTTGCCGGCCCGGGGAAATGCTGCCGCCGGTCGACTTCAAAGCGGTCAAAAAAGAGGTGGCAAAATATCAGCCCAACCCGAATAAGCGCGACATCCTCAGTTACTGCTTCTATCCGAAGGTCATGGAGGACTATTTCAAATCGCGCCGCGAATACGGGGACCTGGCCCGAATGGAAAGCCATGTATTCTTCTGCGGCATGTCGCCCGGCGAGACCACTTCAATGAGCATTCAGGACGGAAAGACGCTGATTATAAAATTTATCGGCCTCGGCGACATGAAC